>Ga0136633_1000131_pt1 | contig 53407 bp, 41 predicted proteins | sample AntDrymeUQ832206_2_FD_105494 | JGI IMG/M metagenome (GOLD analysis project Ga0136633, IMG submission 105494) | Polar desert sand microbial communities from Dry Valleys, Antarctica - metaG UQ83 (22.06) | ecosystem: Environmental > Terrestrial > Soil > Desert | place: Antarctica: Dry Valley... | reverse complement strand
CGCGGTTGGCCGCAGCGCCCACCATCATGTGGTTCGGCACGATGTCGAGAACCTGGCCGAGGCCAGCAGCCCGCAGCGCCGCGCCGAGGCGCCCGTGGGCGGCCTCCCCGCCGAGCTCGTCGTCGACGCGCGAGTGGTCGACGACGTCATACCCGTGCGTGCTGCCGGGCGCCGACGCGAGGTAGGGCGAGCAGTACAGATGGCTCACGCCCAGCGCCGCGAGCTGCGGCACCAGGGCGGCAGCATCGTCGAGGGTGAAGCCCGGATGCAGCTGCACGCGGTACGTCGCCGTCGGCAGGGGCCGAGGCTCAGTAGGCACGACGCAGCACCATCACGCTCCGCGCGGCGACGTTGAGATCCCCGCCGGCCTTGACCGGTGCAGGGTCTTCGGCGCGCATCGGCGTGCTGGAGTCGAGCTCGAGATCCCAACTCTCGCCGAACTCCGCCGGTGGCAGGATGAAGGTGAGTGGCTCGTGGTGCGCGTTGAAGACGAGGTAGAGGTTGTCGTCGAGGACGCGCTCTCCCCGCGCGTCTGGCGTCATGATCGAGGAGCCGTTGAGGAAGACGCCCACGGACTTGGCGAAGCCGATCTCCCAGTCGTCGTCTGACATCTGCACTCCGGCCGGGGTGAACCAGGCGATGTCGTCGACGCCGCCGCCGCCACGCAGGGGCCTGCCCTGGAACCAGCGACGCCGACGAAGCACGGGATGGCGGCGCCGGAGGTTGGCCGCTGCGGCGGCGAACTCCAGCATCGTCCAGTTCTCCCGGCCCGCGGCCCAGTCCACCCAGCTGAGCTCGTTGTCCTGGCAGTAGACGTTGTTGTTGCCGTGCTGGGTTCTGCCGAGCTCATCGCCGTGTAGGAGCATCGGCACGCCCTGGGAAAGGAAGAGAGTGGCGATAAAATTGCGCTTCTGCTGTTCGCGAAGCGCAATCACCTCGACGTCATCAGTGTCACCTTCGACGCCGCAGTTCCACGAGCGGTTGTGACTCTCGCCGTCGTCACCGTCTTCGCCATTCGCCTCGTTGTGCTTCTCGTTGAACGAGACGAGGTCGTGCAGGGTGAAGCCGTCGTGAGCGGTGATGAAGTTGATGGATGCGTAGGGACGCCGACCACTCGACTCGTAGAGGTCGGATGACCCGGTGAGGCGGGATGCGAACTCCGCCAGTGTCGCGCCCTCCCCGCGCCAGAAGTCGCGGACCGTGTCGCGGTACTTGCCGTTCCACTCGGTCCACAGCGGAGGGAAGTTGCCGACCTGATAACCACCCTCTCCGAGGTCCCATGGCTCGGCGATGAGCTTCACCTGAGAGATGACCGGATCCTGGTGCACGAGGTCGAAGAACGCGGAGAGCCGATCCACCTCGTGAAACTGCCGCGCGAGTGACGACGCGAGGTCGAAGCGAAAGCCGTCGACGTGCATGTCGTTCACCCAGTACCGCAGCGAGTCCATGATCAGCTGCAGCACGTGCGGGTGGCGCATGAGCAGCGTGTTGCCGGTGCCCGTCGTGTCGTAGTAGTGCTCCGGCTGACCCTCGACAAGGCGGTAGTACGCGGTGTTGTCGATGCCTCTGAAGCACAGCACCGGACCGTGGTGATTGCCTTCGGCCGTGTGGTTGTAGACCACATCCAAGATCACCTCGATGCCCGCCTCGTGCATCGTGCGAACCATCGACTTGAACTCTTGCACCTGCTGGCCGCGCTGACCGGACGACGAGTAGGCGTTGTGCGGTGCGAGGAAGCCGATCGAGTTGTAGCCCCAGTAGTTGCGCAGTTGGCGATCCTGCAGGTGATGGTCCTGGACGAACTGATGGACGGGCATCAGCTCGAGCGCGGTGACCCCGAGCTTCTTGAGGTGCTCGACGACGACGGGGTGGGCAAGTCCGGCGTAGGTGCCTCTGATCTCGGGAGGGATGTCCGGGTGCGTCTGAGTGAGTCCCTTGACGTGCGCCTCGTAGATCACGGTCTCGTTGTACGGGGTGTTCGGATGCCGGTCGTTCTGCCAGTCGAAGAACGGACTGACGACGACTGACTTCATCATGTGTGGCGCGGAGTCCGCGTCATTTCGCTTGTCGGGGTAGTCGAACTGGTAGGAGAACAACGCCTCGTCCCAGTCGATCTCGCCGTCAACAGCCTTGGCGTAAGGGTCGAGGAGCAGCTTGCACGGATCGCATCGGTGGCCCGACACGGGGTCGTACGGGCCGTGCACGCGATAGCCGTAGAGCTGCCCCGGACCGATGTTGGGTAGGTAGCCGTGCCAGACGAACGCGTCGACTTCACGCAGCGGGTGGCGGGTCTCCCGTCCGTCGTCATCGAAGAGGCAGAGCTCGACGTGCTCGGCGACCTCGGAGAACAACGAGAAGTTGGTGCCCATCCCGTCGTACGTCGCGCCCAGCGGATACGGGTTGCCCGGCCACATGGTCATTCGGGGACGAACCACGTGGTCGACAGCGATGGCAGGACCACGGTCGCGGATGCGAGCTGGCCGTGCCACGGCGTGTCCTCGGCGCTCACCACGCCGTAGTTTCCTTCACCGGCGCCGCCGTAGGCAGCGGCGTCGGTGTTGAGCACCTCACGCCACGGGCCACTGCGGGGAAGGCCCAGGCGGTAAGCCCGCCGGGTGGCTCCGGAGAAGTTGGCGACGCAGGCGAGGGGGTTGCCGGCTTTGTCGAATCGGAGGAAGGAGAACACGTTGCCGGCCGCATCGTTGGCGTCGATCCAGGCAAACCCGGTCGGGTCGACATCGGACTCCCACATCGGCGGGTTGGCGCGGTAGACGCCGTTGAGGTCGCGCACGAGTGACTGCACCCCGCTGTGGGACTCTCGCTCGAGCAGGTCCCAGTCGAGCGACCGATCGTGTGACCACTCCCGCGCCTGAGCGAACTCGCAGCCCATGAAGACCAGCTGCTTGCCCGGGTGCGCCCACATGTAGGCCAAGAAGGCCCGGAGGTTGGCGAGACGCTCCCAACCGTTACCCGGCATCTTCTGGACCAGCGAGCCCTTGCCATGCACCACTTCGTCGTGCGAGATCGGCAGCATGAAGTTCTCGGAGTAGGCGTACATCATCGAGAACGTCATCTGATGGTGGTGAAACTGCCGGTAGATCGGCGGCTTGGACCCGTACTCCAACGAGTCGTGCATCCACCCCATGTTCCACTTGAAGCCGAAGCCCAGACCGCCGAGGTGAGTGGGTCGAGACACCGACGGCCACGCGGTGGACTCCTCCGCAATGGTTACTACCCCGGGGTTGCGGCGGTAGACGACGGAGTTCATCTCCTGCAGGAAGCGAACAGCGTCGAGGTTCTCTCGCCCGCCGTACTGGTTGGGCACCCATTCGCCGGGTTTGCGCGAGTAGTCGAGGTAGAGCATCGACGCGACGGCATCGACCCGGAGCCCGTCGATGTGAAACTCCTCGACCCAGAACAATGCGTTGGCGATGAGGAAGTTGCGCACCTCGTTGCGCCCGAAGTCGAACACGAGCGTGCCCCAGTCGGGATGCTCGCCTTTCCGCGGGTCGGCATGCTCATACAGCGGCGTACCGTCAAAACGTGCGAGGGCGAACTCGTCTTTCGGGAAGTGCGCGGGCACCCAGTCGACGATCACGCCGATGCCGGCTTGGTGGAGGCTGTCGACGAGGAAACGGAAGTCGTCGGGCGACCCGAAGCGCGCTGTCGGCGCGTAGTAGGCGGACACTTGATAACCCCACGACCCGCCGAACGGGTGCTCCGCGACAGGCAGCAGCTCGACATGGGTGAAGCCCATGTCCACGACGTAGGCGACGAGCTCAACCGCGAGATCTCGATAGCTCAGGCCCTGCCGCCATGACCCGAGGTGAACCTCATACACGCTCATCGGCGAATCGTGTGACGACGCTGCGGCTCGCTTCGCGAGCCATTCGGCGTCTCCCCACGAGTAAGCGGACGCAAAAACGACGCCCTCCGTCTTCGGCGGCTGCGCCGTACGGAAGGCGAACGGATCGAGCTTGTCTCGCCACACCCCGTCGGCGCCGAGGATCTGGTACTTGTACGACGAACCGTCACCGCATCCTGGGATGAAGAGCTCCCAGATGCTGCTGGATCCCATCGAGCGCATCGGGTACGCGCGGCCGTCCCAGAAGTTGAAGTCACCAACGACCCGGATGCCCCGCGCATGCGGCGCCCACACCGCGAAGCTCGTGCCGGCGATCTCGCCGTACTCCCGTACATGCGCGCCGAGTCGGGTCCACAGGTTTTCGTGGCGGCCCTCGCCGATCAGGTGCAGGTCGACGTCTCCCAAACTCGGCAGGAACCGATACGGGTCATCGCTGACGTGCGCCTCGCCGGAGGCGTACGTGACCTCAAGCCGGTAGTCAGGAACCTCGCTGCCCGGAACCGTCGCCGCGAAGACACCACCCTCGTGCACCTTCTTGAGGGCGATCCGCTCGTCCTTCACGAGCGCGCACACCTGCGCCGCATCGGGCCGGAGCACCCGAATCGTCGTGCGGGTCCGGCCGGCATGGGCGCCCAGGATCCGATGCGGGTCGCGGTGCTCACCGCGCACCACAGCATCGAGCTGTGCAGTCAATGTCTCAGCCAACGCCGGCTCCGGAGGCGCGGCCGATCACTCGATCTATCCCAGCGAGCGGGATCGACAGCCAGGCAGGTCGGTTACGGGACTCGTAGACGGTCTCGTACACCGCCTTGTCGAGCTCGAAAGCGCGAAGCAGCACCGCATCCTTGCGGGGATCGCCGGCGCTCACCTCGGCGTAGCCGTCGCAGAAGGCCTCACGGTTGCGATCTGCCCACTCCGCTGCGCGGTACTCCAGATCCGCTCGGCCCGGGTGCTCAGCAAGGAGGTGGCGAGATGCGTAGTCGAAGGATCGCAGCATGCCTGCGATGTCACGCAGCGGACTCATCAACCCGGTGCGATCGGCGAGCGACCGCGACGGCTCGCCTTCGAAGTCGAGGACCACCCAGCCGGTGTCGACGCGCAGGAGCTGCCCGAGGTGCAGATCGCCGTGCACCCGCTGCCGGTGAACCGCGATGTCGAGCGTGCCGACCTCGTCGTACGCCGCCGCGATGGCCGACCGCCGACTCGCCAACTCCGGCGCAGCGGCTACCGCCCGGTCGAGCCGCTCATGCAGCTGGGCGGCGAGATCGGCATGATCTGCCGCACCAGCTTCGTCAATCGGGAGGGCGCGGGCGAGGTCGGCGTGCAGTGCGGCGGTTACCTGACCAAGACGGCATGACTCGCCAGCGAAGTCACCGCCGACTTCGTCGGCGTGCAGGTCACGTTCGGCGTAGAGGTCCCGCACGCTGGCGACGGCACTCACCCACCCGTCCGTACCCGAGCGGTAGAACGGCTGGAGCAGCGCCCCGGTGGCAGCAAACGGAGTCGTGGTCTCGATCCAGCCGAGCACTGGCGCGACATGGGGAGAGCCGACGTCGGACAACGCGAGGATGAGCTCGAGGTCCGGGTTGGTTCCGGGCTGCAAGAGCCGGTAGACCTTGAGGATCGAGCTGTCGCCGAAGACCACGGACGAATTGCTCTGCTCTCCGGCGAGCAGTCGTCCGGGCTCGGCAGCCACGTCCTGGCGTCGGTGTCCCGTCACGCCGTCCACGTGACGTTCATTCGCGATGACATCCAGAAGCACCCTGGTGATCTCCGGATCAGCGAGGGCGTCGTAGATGAAGACCACGCCGTCATCCTCGATCTCGCCGTACGACGCCGCCGCGAGCGATCGCGCGGTCTCGTCGTCGAGCTCACCTCGCCGGAGCCCGATCGGAACCTGGTAGTGGTCAGTCTCTCCGTCGTCGTACCGGACGGCCACAGTGAGAAGTCGCGCCTCTACAGGGGTGTCGGCGAACGTGACACTCGAGACCACGGAGAGGCTGTCGATGGCGCGGCCCTTGCCGGCGAACCAGCGTTGCGAGGGCAAGGCATGCGCGAGCGCCTGTTCGAGCGTGAGCGCGGTCACGAAGCCTCCGTCGTCAGCTGGAACCAGTACGAGCCGTGCGGGGCCAAGGTGAGCAGGTACGGCAGCTGACCGATCCGCGGGAATGGGACCCCACCAAGCAGCTCTCGGGGCACTGTGCCCTCGAAGCGGCTGAGGTTGAGCTCAACGGGCTGGGCGAACCGGGAGAGGTTGCTGACACAGAGCACGACGTCGTCGCCGAACTCCCGGACGAATGCGAGCATCGAAGGATTGCTCGAGCCCAGCTCTTCGAAGGTGCCCAGGCCGAAGACGGGATGCTGCTTGCGGACCTCGATCATGCGCTTGGTCCACCACAGCAGAGATGCACTGTTGCGGGTCTGCGCCTCGACGTTGATCGCCTGGTAGCCGTAAACCGGATCCTGCAGGACGGGGAGGTAGAGACGAGCGTAGTCCGCCTTGGAGAAGCCCGCGTTGCGGTCCATGGTCCACTGCATCGGCGTGCGCACGCCGTCGCGGTCACCGAGGTAGATGTTGTCGCCCATGCCGATCTCGTCGCCGTAGTACAGGACAGGTGAACCCGGCAGCGAGAGCAGCAGAGTGGTGAACAGCTCAATCTGGTCGCGGCTGTTCTCGAGCAGCGGAGCGAGCCGACGCCGGATGCCGACATTGGCTTTCATCCGGGGATCCTTCGCATACTCCGCATACATGTAGTCACGCTCTTCGTCGCTGACCATCTCCAATGTCAGCTCGTCGTGGTTGCGCAAGAAGATGCCCCACTGACACCCCGAGGGGATGGCTGGGGTCTGCGAGAGGATCTCGGAGATGGGGTAGCGCGACTCCCGGCGCACTGCCATGAACAAGCGCGGCATCAACGGGAAGTGGAATGCCATGTGGCACTCGTCGTCGTCGCCGAAGTACTCGACAACGTCGCTGGGCCACTGGTTGGCCTCCGCGAGCAGCACCCGATCGGTGTACTTCTCGTCGATCTCCCGCCGCACTCGTTTGAGGTACTCGTGCGTCGGCTTGAGGTTCTCGCAGTTGGTGCCCTCTTCTTCGTAGAGGTATGGCACCGCATCGAGTCGGAAGCCGTCGATGCCGAGGTCGAGCCAGAAGCGCAAGACCTCGATCATCGCTTCCTGGACTGCCGGATTCTCGTAGTTGAGGTCTGGCTGGTGGCTGAAGAACCTGTGCCAGTAGTACTGCTGGCGGACTGGGTCCCAGGTCCAGTTCGACTTCTCTGTGTCGATGAAGATGATCCGCGCGTCCGGGTACACCTCGTCCGAGTCGCTCCACACATACCAGTCGCCGTGCGGCCCGGTGGGATCCGTGCGCGAGGCTTCGAACCACGGATGCGCGTCCGAGGTGTGGTTCATCACGAGGTCGGCGATGATCCGTAGGCCGCGTCGGTGCGCCTCCTCGACCAACTCTACGAAGTCGCCGAGCGAGCCGAACTCCGGCAGCACCGCGAAGAAGTCGCTGATGTCGTAGCCGCCATCGCGCAATGGCGAGCCGTAGATAGGCAGCAGCCAGATGCAGTCGACACCGAGCCACTGCAGGTAGTCCAGCTTGTCGATGAGTCCTCGGATATCTCCGGTGCCGTCGCCGTTATGGTCGGAGAAGCCCCGGATCAGCACCTCGTAGAAGACGGCGCGCTTGTACCAGCCGGGGTCCGGACGATTCCCGTCGTCAGCGAGCGTCACGGGCCACCCTCACAGGGGCGTGACCGAGAACACGTGCGCCGGCTCCACGTGCGGGTCGAGCCGGATGTAGTTGTCGGGTCCATGCCAGACGTACCAGGTGTCAGCGATCTCGTCGCGCACCTCGAAGCTCTCGTGCGGCTCGAGGCCGAGCTCGGCCATGTCCAGGTGCACGATCGACTCGCGGGCATGACGCGGGTCCAGGTTGACCAATACGAGCACGACGTCGTCCCCGTGCCGCTTGGAGTAGGCGATGATCTCCTCGTCGTCCACTCGGTGGAAGTGGATGTTGCGGAGCCACCGCAGTGATGGGTGGTCACGACGAATCTGATTGAGCTTGGTCAGGTACGGCGCGAGCCCAGGCTGGGACCAGTCGCGCAGCTTGTACTGGTACTTCTCGGAGTCGAGGTACTCCTCGCTGCCCTCGCGGACCGGCTCGTTCTCGAAGTGCTCGTAACCGCTGTAGATACCCCAGGACGGAGTCATCGTCGCGGCGAGAGCCGCGCGAATCTTGAATGCAGGACGCCCGCCGTGCTGGAGATAGGCGTGCAGGATGTCCGGGGTGTTGACGAAGAAGTTGGGCCGCATGTAGTCGGCGACCTCGGTGTGCGCCAGCTCGTGGAGGTACTCCTCGAGCTCCCACTTCTGGTTGCGCCACGTGAAGTAGGTGTAGGACTGCGTGAAGCCGATCTTCGCCAGGGCCTGCATCATCGGCGGTCGGGTGAATGCCTCGGCCAGGAAGATCACATCGGGATGCCGACCCTTCACCTCGGTGATGAGCCACTCCCAGAAGTTCAGCGGCTTGGTATGCGGGTTGTCGACACGGAAGATCTGCACACCGTGGGAGACCCAGAACTCCACGATGCGGAGCACCTCGGCGTAGAGGCCAGCCGGGTCCTCGTCAAAAGCGAGTGGGTAGATGTCCTGGTACTTCTTCGGTGGGTTCTCCGCGTAGGCGATCGTGCCGTCAGCCCGCTTGCTGAACCACTCGGGGTGTTCGCGGACCCAGGGGTGGTCGGGGGAGCACTGGAGGGCGAGGTCAAGCGCCACCTCAAGGCCGAGCTCGGCTGCCCTGGCCACGAAGGCGTCGAAGTCGGCGATGGTGCCCAGGTCGGGGTGGATCGCATCATGACCGCCGTCGGCGCTGCCGATGGCCCACGGGCTGCCGGGGTCGTCCGGCCCGCACTCAAGAGCGTTGTTCGGCCCTTTTCGGTATGCGGTGCCGATCGGGTGGATCGGCGGGAGGTAGACGACGTGGAAGCCCATCTCCGCGACGGCATCGAGCCTCTTTGCGGCGGTGCGCAGGCTTCCGCTGCGCCCTGGTGCGGCTCCCTCGGAGCGAGGGAAGAGCTCGTACCACGAGCCGTAGAGCGCCCGGGTGCGATCGACCCACACGGCAAGCTTCTCACCGGTCGTGACGAGCTGTCGGAGCGGGTAGCGGCCGAGTGCGTCGACGACGTCAGGGCCGGCCGCGATGGCCAGCGCGGTGTCGACGTCCGAGTCAGCGCCACGGAGCGCCTTCACAGCCGAGTCGAACGCCCCGCGGTACGGCGCGGTGCGCACGCCCTTGGGCACTGTTGCGAGCGCCTGCTCGAACAGCCGTGCGCCTTCTTCGAGTTCGAGCGTGACGGACTGCCCCGCCGCGTGCTTGACCGCGATGCCGTGCCGCCAGGTGGCGATCGGATCGGCGTAGCCCTCGATGGTGAACGTCCATCGTCCCGGCGCATCGAGAGTGACCGTCGTTCCGAACCGATCGTGGCCCAGTGAGCGCATGCCGATGCGGCGGGCCTTGCCACCCCCCTTGCCGCTCTCCGGCGCACGGAGCAGCACCGCAGCGCCGATGAGGTCGTGACCTTCGCGGAAGACCGTCGCCTCGATCGGCATGGGTTCCCCCACGACGGCGCGGGCGGGCCAGCGCCCGCAGTCGACCTGGGGGCGAACATCGGTGATGACTATTCGACCAATCACGGGGGCCAACCTACCCCTCACGGCGGCAGTGAAAAGTCGGGGTTCGTCCGTTGGTCGTGGGTCGGGCGGCCGTGGGCCGGCTCCGCGGCACTTCGTCGATAGGCTCGACGTATGAAGGCACTGCGTCGGTTCACGGTCCGCACCCGACTTCCCGAGGCTCTCCTGCCGCTCGGCGACCTGGTGATGAACTTGCGGTGGTCCTGGCATCCGCCGACACAGGACCTTTTCGCCTCCGTCGACCCAGACGTGTGGACCGCGGTCCGGTACGACCCGGTGCGCCTGCTCGGCGAGGTGGCGGCCGAGCGAATGGACGCACTTGCCGCGGATTCGGCCTTTCTCGAGAGATTGGCCGACGCGCACCGTGACCTTCAGGACTACCTCTCCCGTCCGCGGTGGTACCAAGGCCTCGACGGGGCGCCGTCGGCCATCGCGTACTTCTCCCCGGAGTACGGCATCACCGAGGTGCTCCCGCAGTACTCCGGCGGTCTCGGCATCCTCGCCGGAGACCACTTGAAGACAGCGAGCGACCTCGGGATTCCGATCATTGGCGTCGGGCTGCTCTACCGCCGTGGCTACTTCAGGCAGTCGCTCTCCGCGGATGGCTGGCAGCTCGAGCACTACCCGGCGCTGGACCCGCACGGGCTGCCCTTGACGTTGCTCACCGACGACGCCGGGTCGCCACTGAGGGTCGCGGTGGGCCTCCCGGGAGGGGCTTCCCTGCAGGCTCAGGTGTGGAAAGCGCAGGTCGGCCGAGTGCCCCTCCTGCTGCTGGACTCCGACATCGAGGACAACGCGCCCGCGGAGCGGGAGGTGACCGACCGGCTGTACGGCGGCGGCACCGACCATCGGCTCTTGCAGGAGATGCTGCTCGGCATAGGCGGTGTCCGGGCGCTGACGGCGTACGGCGCGATGCCCGAGGTCTTCCACACCAACGAAGGCCACGCGGGCTTCCTCGGACTCGAGCGGATCCGCGTCCTCATCGAGCAGGACGGCCTGGACTTCGACACCGCTCTGGAAGTGGTGCGTGCCGGCACGGTCTTCACGACGCACACCCCGGTGCCCGCGGGCATCGACCGCTTTCCCCGAGAGCTGATCGAGCGCTTCTTCGGTGGTGACAACGCCGCCCCCGGCGTGCCATTGGAGCGGATCCTGGAGCTCGGCGACGAGCCGGGTGGCGACGGCTCAGTGTTCAACATGGCGTACATGGGGCTGCGGCTGGCCCAGCGCGCCAACGGCGTAAGCAGGCTGCACGGCGAGGTTTCCCGCGAGATGTTCGCCGGCTTGTGGCCCGGCTTCGACGCCAACGAGGTGCCGATCGCGCACGTCACCAACGGCGTTCACGCTCCAACCTGGGTCGCGCGCCCACTCATGGAGCTGGCCAACTCCCGTGACGTCTCCGACTCCGCCCAGTCGTGGGACAGCGTGGAGTCGGTGTCCGACCAGACGATCTGGGAGCTCAAGCGCACTCTGCGGGCAGGCCTTGTCGACGAGGTTCGTCGGCGCGTACGCGAGTCATGGCTTGCCCGAGGCGCCAACGGCGCTGAGCTGCGGTGGACCGACTCCGTCTTCGACCCGGACGTGCTGACAATCGGGTTCGCGCGCCGCGTGCCGTCGTACAAGCGACTCACCTTGATCCTGCGCGACCGCGACCGCCTCCAGCGACTGCTGCTCGACGAAGAGCGGCCGTTGCAGCTGGTCATCGCCGGGAAGGCGCACCCCGCAGACGACGGCGGCAAGCTGCTCGTGCAGGAGATCGTGCGGTTCGCCGACGAAGCGCAGGTGCGTCATCGCATCGTCTTCCTGCCGGACTACGACATCGGCATGGCACGTCACCTCTACGCCGGCTGTGACGTGTGGTTGAACAATCCCCTCCGACCCCTGGAGGCATGCGGAACCAGCGGTATGAAGTCGGCGCTGAACGGTGGGCTCAACCTGTCGATTCTCGACGGCTGGTGGGACGAGCTCTACGACGGTCGCAACGGCTGGGCTATCCCCTCGGCCGGCGCCATGGTCGAGACGACCCGGCGTGACGACCTCGAGGCGCAGGCGATCTACGAGCTGCTCGAGACCGCTGTGCTCCCGCAGTTCTACCAGCGTGATGCCGGGGGAGTGCCGACCCGCTGGACGGCGATGGTTCGTCACACGCTGCGCAGCCTCGGTCCCGCTGTGCTCTCCACTCGAATGCTTCGCGACTACACCAGCGCCCTCTACGTCCCGGCGGCGCAGGCCAGCCGGGCGATGCAGGTCTCCGCGCACGCGCCCGCCCGAGAGCTCGCCGAGTGGCGCCGTCAAGTCGTCAAGGCGTGGCCGTCCGTCGTCGTACGTCACGTCGAGTCCTCCGGCGTGGGCGACAGCCCTGAGCTGGGCAGCCGGCTGACGGTGCGAGCGATCGTCGACCTCGGTGCGCTGCGCACGGACGACGTGGAAGTGCACGCGGCGTTCGGGCGGGTCGACGAGGCCGACCAGATCCGCGATGCCCACGTCGTCCCGCTCGTCGTCGCGGGTGATCACGGCGAGGGACAGTGGCGCTACGAGGGGGAGATCCCCTTGGGGCACACCGGACCGATCGGCTACACGGTCCGGGTGCTGCCCAAACACCCGGCACTGCCGAGCACCGCCGACCTCGGCCTCGTCACTTCGGCCTGACCAATGTCGCGCTGGGTCGAGCGTCGTGGAGGGGACGGTCAGCGGCGGGCGCGGAGGAGCGCGGCGCTGTGGCCGGGCAGGGTCAGCTCGTCGCCGGCGTTCATCCACGGGTCAGGCACCGGCTGCGGGACGTCCGACGTGGTCACCAGCACCTCGTACGACGAAGCCCAAGGTTCACCGGGCAACCGGCAGGCGATCTCACCTGGCGCCGAGTGCAGCAGCAGCAAGAAGCTGTCGTCGACCACGCGCTCGCCATGGGGTCCGCGGGCGTGGATCTCGGCGCCGTCAAGGAACATTCCGAGGGTACGTCGGTGCTCTCCCCAGTCGGCGCCGTCGAGCTCGGCGCCGTCGGCGCCGAACCAGCCGATGTCCTTGCCGCCGACGTCCAGGGCGCCGAGACCGTGGGCGGGCCGGCCCTGGAAGAACGTACGGGGCCGAAACACCGGGTGCTCTCGACGTACGGCGATGAGCGTGCGGGTGAACTCGAGCAGCTGCTCACCCCACTCGTCGAGCTGCCAGTCCACCCACGAGGTCTCGTCGTCGAGGCAGTAGGCATTGTTGTTGCCACCCTGCGTGCGGCCGAACTCGTCCCCGGCCACGAGCATCGGGACACCGGTCGAGAGCAGCAGAGTGAGCATCAGGTTGCGCTGCTGGCGTCGTCGGAGGGCAAGCACGTCGGGGTCCTCTGTCGGCCCCTCGACGCCGCAGTTCCACGACCGGTTGTGATCGTCGCCGTCGCGGTTGCCCTCGCCGTTGGCTTCGTTGTGCTTGGCGTCGTACGACACCAGATCCTGCAAGGTGAACCCGTCATGGGCAGTGACGAAGTTGACGGAGGAGTACGGCCGCCTCCCGTCCCCGTGGAAGAGATCCGAGGACCCGCTGAGCCGGTAGGCGACCTCGGCGACACCCGGCTCGTGGCCCCGCCAGAAGTCGCGGGCGGTGTCGCGGTAACGACCGTTCCACTCGGCCCAGGGCGGCGGGAAGTTGCCGAGCTGGTAACCGCCCTCTCCGATGTCCCACGGCTCGGCGATGAGCTTGACGCGGCTGATCACGGGGTCCTGCTGCACGAGGTCGAAGAAGGCGGCGAGTCGGTCAACGGCATGGAAGGACCGAGCCAGCGCCGCGGCGAGGTCGAAGCGGAAGCCGTCCACGTGCATCTCGGTCACCCAGTACCGCAACGAATCCATGATGAGCTGCAGGACGAAGGGGTTGCGCGCGTTCAGTGTGTTGCCGGTGCCGGTGTAGTTGGCGTACCGGCGCGCGTCTGTGTCGAGGAGCTTGTAGTAGGCGCCGTTGTCGATGCCCCGGAACGACAGCGTTGGGCCGAGCTCGTCCCCTTCCGCGGTGTGGTTGTAGACCACGTCGAGGATCACCTCCAGACCGGCCTCGTGCATCGCGCGCACCATCGACTTGAACTCCGCGACCTGCTCGCCCCGCTGTCCCGACGCGGAGTAGCCGCCGTACGGCGCGAAGTAGCCGATGGAGTTGTAGCCCCAGTAATTGGTCATGCCACGGCGGAGCAGCGCCGGCTCGGGAAGGAAGTGGTGGACGGGCAGCAGCTCGACCGAGGTCACCCCGAGCTGCTTCAGATGCGCTATCGCAGCCGGATGGGCCAGCCCGCGGTAGGTGCCTCGCAGGTCCGGCTCGATGTCCGGATGGCGCATCGTGAAGCCCTTGACGTGCAGCTCATAGATGACGGTGTCCGGCCAGGGCACTGCAGGGGATCGGTCATCTCCCCAGGGGAAGCGGTCGTGAACCACGACCGACCGCGGCACGAACGGCGCACTGTCGCGGTGGTCTTGCACCAGGTCGTCTCGGCCCCGCGGGTAGCCGAAGATCGCATCGTCGAGGACCAGGTCTCCCTCGACTGCCCGGGCATACGGGTCCAGCAATAGCTTGGAAGGGTTCCACCGCGCGCCCCACTCGGGGTCGAACGGACCATCACAGCGGAATCCGTAGCGCTGCCCGGGGCCCACGCCGGGCAGGTAGCCGTGCCAGACGTGGTTGGTGAGCTCCTCGAGGGCGACGCGGTGCTCGGTGCCGTCGTCGTCGAAGAGGCAGATGTCGACGGACTCCGCTCCGTCGGAGAAGAGCGCGAAGTTGGTGCCGTTGCCGTTCCAGTGCGCGCCGAGCGGAGCCGGCTCACCTGGCCAGGCGACGGGGTCGTTCATCACGCAGGGGGCGCCGTACGCCGGTCGGCGGGCGAGCTGGACCGTGACCGGTGTCGGCGTTCGTCGGGGATGAAGTCGGCGAGGGACATGCCAGCGGGCAGCGAGACGGCCTGACCTCGGCGCTGACGCTCCAGCATGGCGTGCACGACGAGTGCATTGCGCAGGAGCGCGGTGAACTCCTCGGGTGACGTGAGCAGCCACCCATGTCGACCTTGCACGATCTCGGGGGGCATCTCGCCTTGGATCGCGGAGAAGGCGCCGGGGGTGATCAGCCGATCCCGGTCGCCCCACACGAACAGAACGGGCAGGCCGCCGTCGATAAGGCTCTGCGCTTCAGCAGCGAGATCGGCCTCGAGTGCGAGGAGTGCCGACCGCACCATCGGCAGCGGTCGACGAAGCGCATTCGGCACGAAGTCGCGGACCACGCCGGAGACCAGCCGGCGCAGGTCCGTCGGACGCAGCTGGAGCGCATACCGAGGGTCTGCCTCGGCGACCAGGGCCAACGCCCACTGCCACCACGGTCGCGACGTCATCGCCACGAACCGCCCGGTCGGTGGTGCATCTGTGGGGGGAGCGGGTGAACCGCCGACGCTGTTGATCAGGGTGAGGGAACGAACGAGGTCCGGCCGGTCGGTCGCGAGCCGCAGCGCGACGCCCCCACCGAAGGAGTGGCCGATGATGAAGGCTGGTCGGTCGACGCCGATGATCTCGAGCAGCCCGGCGACCCGCGCGGCGTAGTCCGCCATGGTCGTCGCGGCGAGCGGGAGGGCGCTGCTGCCCCCGAAACCTGGCAGGGAGGGCGAGATCAGCCGGACGCCCGCGGAGGTCAGCCCAGTGATCGCCGCTCCGTACGTGCGCGGAGTGAGGCCCCAACCATGCAGGAACACCAGGGGGTCGCCCGCTCCGCACTCCATGTACTCGACCCGCTTGCCGTCAACAACGGCCACATCCCAGCGCACGACCGGCGCAGTGCGCGGGGAGCTGCTCACGGACTACCAGTCCTTCCGAGGGGCGAGGCTGTGGCAGGGTACCGGCGTCGGGGGTTGTGAAGTCGCAGCGTCCCCCCTCGCAGGAGAGGTAGCTCACATCGTGCCGGTGGTGGTGACGGGTGCCGACTCGCCGATCGGAGAGCTCGTCCTCGACGCCCTCGTCGGGTCCGGATTGGACCTGCGCGCCACCGTCGAGCACCGCAGATCCGTCGCCGACCTGGTCGCGCGGGGGGTGAAGACTGCGGTGTCCGACCTGGTTGACACCGAGCGCTTCGGTGCGGTCCTCGAGGGGGCACACACCGTCATCCACCTGCGGGGTGCCGAGGTAGATGATCTCCTTGACGGAGTCGCAGACATCTTGGCCGCGGCACCAGACAGCGGTGTGCGTCGGATCGTGACGCTCGCCGGCGTCGGCGGTGCACACGACAGCCACCCAGGGCTGCGCGCGCTCGAGAGCAGTGAGTACGACACGGTCGTGCTGGAGGTGGGCGTGGTCCTGGCGCAGCTGTCGGACCCGCGCGCGGGGGTGCCGTCGTACGACGACCTCAGCCGACCGGTCGCACCGCTTTGGGTGGGAGACCTCGTGGCCGCCCTGGTGGCGGCTGATCGGCTGAGGGACCTGCACGGCCACCTGCGGGTGGCAGCCGTTGGCTGCGATGTCGTGACGGCGGGAGAGCTGCTCTCGCTGCTCGGGGTCACCGCACCGCAGTCACCGACATCTCAGTCACCGACATCCCAGTCACCCACATCGCAGCCACCGATGCGCCGCTCCGGGTCCTCGTACGACCTGGTCGGTGACGCCGGGCAAGGGATGAAGGACACGTTGGGAGTGCGACCCCGCTCCCTCGCCGACGCGGTCCAGGCGGCGCTCGGCGGCTTGTAGGCTGGCCGTCGTTCGCCTATTGCTGACATTCCTACTGCCACGCCGCGTATCAGGAGGCATCTCGTGTCCGAGCTCGTCCGTCTTGAGGTGTCCGACGGTATCGGCACGATCCGTCTCGACCGGCCGCCGATGAATGCCATCAACAGCCAGCTCACCGCGGAGCTGCGCGACGCAGCGCGTGATGCCGCTGCCCGCGACGACGTGCGCGCGGTAGTGCTCTACGGCGGTCCCAAGGTCTTCGCGGCAGGGGCCGACATCACCGAGATGGCGCCGCTGGGGTACGTCGACATGCTCGGCTTCGTCGGGGGTCTCCAGGAAGCGCTCAACGCCGTGGCCGCCATCCCTAAGCCCGTCGTCGCGGCCGTCACCGGGTTCGCGCTGGGTGGTGGGTGTGAGCTCGCCCTGTGCGCGGACTTCCGGGTGGCCGGCGACAACGCGAAGCTCGGCCAACCCGAGATCCTGCTCGGCGTCATCCCTGGAGCTGGCGGCACCCAGCGGTTGCCCCGGCTGGTGGGCACGTCGAAGGCGAAGGACCTGATCTTCACCGGTCGATTCGTGGCGGCGGCGGAGGCTCTGGCCATCGGACTGGTTGATGAGGTCGTCGCGCCGGACGACGTCTACACCGCGGCGGTGGCGATGGTTACCCGCTATGCCGACGGCCCGGCGTACGCCGTACGTGCTGCGAAAGCGGCCATCGACGGCGGGGTCGAGGGCTCGCTCGAGGCAGGGCTGCAGCTCGAGCGCACTCTGTTCGCGGCGCTGTTCGCTACGGAGGACCAGAAGGCGGGAATGTCGTCCTTCCTCGAGCAGGGGCCGGGCAAAGCGAAGTTCGTCGGTCGTTGAGATGCGTGCAGTGAACGATCTCGGTGTGGCGGCGTCTGCGCAGGCAAAGCAGGCGAACATCGACTACCACGACTACGAAGCCGAGCTGTACGACGACAAGTGGTCAATCAGCTATGACGAGCGCTGCATCGCCTACGCCCGCGATCGGTTCTCGAAGATCGCCGGCTCCGACGGGTGGCCTTACGGCGAGGTGCTCGAGATCGGCTGTGGCACCGGCTTCTTCACGCTCAACTTGATGTTGGCCGGTGTGATCGACAATGCATCGGTCACCGACATCTCGCCTGGGATGGTCGCGGTGGCGCGGCGCAACGCCCACGAGCTCGGCCTCACCGTTCGCGGCGAGGTGTGCGACGCAGAGCGCCTGCCCTTCGACGACGCATCGTTCGACCTCGTCGTCGGTCACGCAGTCCTGCATCACATCCCCGACGTCGATCTCGCGCTGCGTGAGGTGCTTCGGGTGCTGCGCCCAGGCGGCCGCTTCGTCTTCGCCGGCGAGCCGACCCGGCTCGGTGACCGCATCGCTCGCAAGCTCTCGCATGCCACGTGGGTGGCAACCACGCGGCTGACCCGCGTGCCGGGACTGTCGTCATGGGGACGGCCGCGGGACGAGCTCCGTGCGTCGTCGGCCGCGGCGGCGCTCGAGTCGCAGGTCGACCTCCACACCTTCCCTCCCGGCGACCTCGAACGGCTCGCGATCTGCGCCGGAGCCGTGGACGTCACGGTGGCGACAGAGGAGCTGACCGCCGCGTGGTTCGGCTGGCCGGTGCGCACAGTCGAGGCGGCGGTGCGGCCGGAGAAGCTGGGCTACCGCTGGCGTTTCTTCGCCTACCGCTCGTGGCAGCGGCTGTCGCAGCTCGACGAGCGATTGGCGAGCGTCGTACCTCGCGCCCTGTTCTACAACGCCCTGGTGACCGGTCGCCGCCCCTAGCCCGCCCGCAACCTACGCTTACTCCGGAACCTCCGACTTCGAGGGGGTGGGGCGTCGGTAGGGTGACGGCTGTGTCGAGACGTCGGGACCCCAGGCAGGCGCGGTTCATGACGGCGGCGTCACTGCGGTGGGTGTGGCGGCACCGGGCTTTCACGCCGTGGTACCTCGTGCGCTACTGGCGCTTCTTCGTCTGGAAGGCGCGCAACCCGCACATCGTCACCGAGGGCTTCGTCTTCCTGGGCAAGGACGTCGAGCTCTACGCCCGCAAGGGATACGGCCGCATGGTCATCGGTCGATGGGTGCACATCGGCAGCGGCAACGCGATCCGCTGTCACGAGGGCAACCTGCGAATTAGCGACAAGTGCGTCTTCGGCAAGGACAACACCGTCAACTGCTATCTCGATATCGAGTTCGGCGAGGCGGCGCTCGCGGCTGACTGGGTCTACATCTGCGACTTCGACCATGTCTTCACCGACATCCACGTGCCCATCAAGGACCAGGGGATCGTCAAGGAGCCGGTGCGCATCGGACCAGACGTGTGGATCGGGCAGAAGGCATCGGTGCTGAAGGGCGTGACCGTCGGCCAGGGATCGGTCATCGCCTCCCACGCGCTGGTCAACAAGGATGTACCGGCGTGGTCGGTGGCCGTCGGCGTGCCGGCCCGCGTGATCCGAAACCGACTCGACGACTACCGCGCGGCGGAGACGCAACGGCTCGCCCACGCCGACATCGCCCGCAAGGTCACCGAGGCCGCGCAGTCCGTCCGAGAGTCCAAGGGGTCGGCCAACCGGGTAGTACGACGCAAGCGCGCCAAGGCGCCTGGCTAGACGGCCGGCGCCGCGCTATGCCTCGTCAGTGCCAGAGAGCAACGCGCTGCGGCCGTAGAGCACGCGCAGCGGCACCTTCGCCTCGGCGATGAATCCGGCACGGAGTGCACGCTCCTCGCGGGCCGCCAGCTCGAAGATCGACGCCGTACGCCGGGCTATCGCCGTCCAGGTGTAGTCGCGGGCGAGGAGCAGCCGGGCGTCGCGGACCAGGCGCTGGGCGAGGACCTCGTCGCCGAGCAGCCGAGTCACTGCATCAGCGAGCGCTGCATGGTCACCGGGGGCAAACCGCAGCCCGGTCGCGTCGTGGTCGACGAACTCGCGCAACCCCCCGGTGTCTGCGACGACGATCGGCGTGCCGGCAGCCGCACTCTCCAGCGCCACCATGCCGAAAGGCTCGTAGATCGACGGTACGACGGCGCAGTCGGCAGCTGCCGCGACGACGGCGAGCTCACTCGGCTCCAGGAAGCCCATGAACGACACGGACCGCGACACCCGCAGGGTGCGGGCCAGCGCTTGCAGCTCGGCCAGGTGGGTGCCTACGCCGGCGACGACGAGCCTGAGTCCCGGGTGTCGACGTCGTAGCCGGGGGAGCGCGGCCAGAACGGTTTGCACTCCCTTCTCGTACTCGAGTCGCCCGGCGTAGAGCAGGACTGGAGCGCCCGTGGGGGACAGCTGGCCTCGTAGCAGTGACACCTCCGCCGCATCGGCCGACCAGTGCTCGACGTCGATGCCGTTGGGCACCACGTCGACCTTGTTCGCCGGCAGGGCGAAAAGACCGATGACCTCGTCACGCATGTACGACGAGCAGGTGATGACCCGACGCGCCTCGTAGGTGAGCCACCACTCGACCGAGTGGACCGCTCGATTCACCGGTCCGGGCAGGAAGCCCTGATGCCGTCCCGCCTCGGTCGCGTGCACCGTCGCCACGACGGGTGCACCGGTGTGGTCTTTCAGCGTCTTCGCTGCGTGAGCGACTAGCCAGTCGTGGGCGTGGATGACATCGGGCGTGAAGTCCTCCATGACCCGCAAAGCTGCGCGGAGGAGCCCGTGGTTGAGCGCCATCACCCAAGCGAGCAGCTCGGAGAAGGGCACCAGGGGCGGGTCCTCGCCGACGCGAACCACCCGTACGCCGTCGACGACCGAGTCGGCGGGAGCGTCCGGGTGATCTCGACTGATGACGACCACCTCGTGCCCTTCCCGCGCTAGGGCGGTGGCGAGGGCGTGGACATGTCGGCCGAGCCCGCCGACAACGCGAGGCGGGTACTCCCAGGACAGCATCAGGACGTTCATGGAGCGACGATCATCCCATCCCGCCGCGCGAGGCGGCGGGCGTCCAAGTGGCCGAACGGACCGTCGACCGACCGCCACCGGGCGGCCACGCGATCTGCGGCGTCGTCACGCCGCGAGGACAGCAGGTTGGCCAGCTCGTCGAACCGCGCGAGGTGGGCTTCGTGCCGGGATCGGGCGTACGACGCCGCGCTGTCCTTGGTGACCATGAAGGCCCAGTCGCTCGCGGTCAGCAAGAAGGCCTCTCGCGCTAGCTGGTCGAGCGCGGCGAGTCGCTGGCCGGGCCTCGCGGCCGTGGTCTTGTCGACGATGTCGATGAGCCGGTGCTGCACGTCCTGCGACTGCTCCACGAGATCACTGACCGCGGCGCCGTCCCACACTCGCCAGTCCTTGCCTGACCCCCAGGAGCCGGGCCGGAGGGCCACTCGCCCCGTGACATGACCGGCCTCCACGGCACCGGCCAACGTCGACAGGCGCACGCCGGCTTCCGGCAGCAGGCGCAGCACTGTTTCCAGCCAGTCGGGACCCTCCAGCCACCAGTGTCCGAAGAGCTCGGTGTCGTAGCCGACGACCACCATCCCGGGGCGTCCGCGTCGTTCCGCGATCTCGATGAGGCGGCGCCGTACGACGTCGACGAAGTCCAGAGCGTCCGCGTGTACGGCGACGGCGGCCCGGGCGGCGTCGTACGGCAACTTGTCGTGGTCGGCTGTGCTCTTGCCCGTCACGCGATACGGCCGGATACCGGTGGGGTGGTCGAAGTGGTGGAAGTCGCGGTACCACGGTCCACCCGGGTAGCCCGACCGTGGTGACCACACCCGGTAGGTGACCTCGAGGTCCCGGCCGAAGGCGACCACGTCAGTGTCGCCCACTCGCCAGCCCGACCCGGTGGCGAGCGGGTCGTCGCGAGCCGAGCCGAGCAAGGTCGGGCCGTCCACGAGGAAGTGTCCGATCCCGGCGTCGGCGTACGACGACTCGAGGCCGGGCCGATAGCCGCACTCCGGCGCCCAGATCCCGCGCGGGCGCGTGCCCAGCCGAAGTCGCTGGTCGTCGAGCCCGACCCCGAGCTGCGCATCGACGAAGAGCCGGTCGACGAGGAGTGGTTGAAACGGGTGGGTTGCCGGTCCGCCGAGGAGCTCGATGACGCCGCTGTCGCTGAGGTCGCGAAGCACCGGGGATCCGCCGTGCCGCCAGCGCTTGTCGAAGCTGGACAACGCATGCGTCGCCCTGCGGTACTCACCGGCCGCGACGTCGGGGAAGCGGCCGGACGCCGCGAGCTCAACCGCTCGCGTCTGCCAGTAGCCCAGCCAGGTGTGGTTAGCCCGAAGCAGGTAGGGGTCGTCGAGCATCGCGTGCAGGACCGGTGTCACTCCCAGGGTGAGCACGTCGCGTCGGCCCTCGTCGGCGAGGCGGCTGAGCAGGTCGGCGAGGGGGATGTAGGACGAGGACCACGCTTGGTGCAGCCACTCCTCACCGACCGGCCAGGTCCCGGCATGCGCCAGCCACGGCAGGTGGCTGTGCAGCACGACGCAGCACGTGCCGACCTGCTGGCTCACGAGGCGCGTCGAGTCGGCCGGCGTACGGCGATGAGAAGCAGGTCGAGTGCGGAGTCGACGGCGTCCGGCGAGATGGCGAAGTCCGCGGCGGACACCGACCGCACGAAGGCACGTAGCCGGTCCGGCCACGAGTCGGGCGAGGAGCCGAGCTGGGCGTCGACGAGGGAGCCATGCCGGCGCTCCCAGCGACGCAGCCGGGCTCCGTGGCTGACGCCGAGGAGCCGGGTGACCTCGAAGTGCGGAGTGACCAGCTCGATCAGCTCGTCGGCGCAGAGCTCTCGGGTGTGAAATGGGTTGAGGGGCGCAGCCTGGCCGGGCGAGAACGTGAAGCGGTTGGGAGTGGTGAGGATCAAGGTGCCCGCCGGGCGCAGTGCTCTGGAGCATTCGCTGATGAACTGCGGCTGGTCAGTGAGGTGCTCGACCACCTGGGAGCTGACGACGACGTCGACGGCTCCGGCTGCCAACGGCAGGTGCTGCAGGTCAGCGCGAGCCACCGACACTGCCGGGTACCGAGCGTGCGCATGGACCGCGACTGCGGCGTCGAGCTCGAGCCCTAGTGCGGACCCCGCTCCTTCCCGATGGAGCAGTGCTGCGCCGTACCCCTCACCGCATCCTGCGTCGACGACGACGGCCCCGCGGCAGAATGGCGCGATCGCCGTGTACGCGGCCTCGTGCCGCCGGTACCAGTAGTTCTCCGGCGCAATGCCGGGCAGGGTGCGCTCGCCGGTGAGAGTGAGCGTGGATGGGGGCACGAAGCGACGGTAGCTCTTGATTTGACCCGCTAACAAATGCAAGCAACGCTGTCCTCTACGCCGCTGCAGTCCTGAAGTGAAAGGTCGCGACAGGCATGAACATTGTCGTCTGCGTCAAGCAGGTGCCCGACACGTGGGCCGAGAAGAAGCTCGACCCGTCGGACAAGACTCTCGACCGCGCTTCGGTCGATGGGGTCATGAACGAGATCGACGAGTACGCCGTCGAGGAGGCCCTGCGCCTCAAGGAAGCGCACGGCGGCGAGGTGACCATCCTGACGATGGGTCCGGCCAAGGCGGTCGAGACGATCCGCAAGGCGTTGTCGATGGGCGCCGACAAGGCCGTCCACCTCTCGGATGATGCGCTGCATGGGTCCTGCGCGGTGCAGACGTCGTACGCCCTGGCGCAGGCGCTCGGCACCGTCGAGTACGACCTCGTCATCACTGGCTCGGAAGCGACGGATTCCCGCAACTCCGTTATGCCGGCGCTGCTTGCCGAGCGGCTCGGGCTGCCGCAGATGTCGCTGGCCAAGAAGGTCGAGATCGAGGGCACGACGCTGCGAGTGCACCGCCAGACCGAGAACGGGTACGACGTTCTCGAGTGCTCGCTCCCGGCTGTCGTGAGTGTCGTCGAGAAGATCAACGAGCCGCGTTACCCGTCCTTCAAGGGCATCATGGCTGCGAAGTCCAAGCCGCTGACCACGTTGACCATCGCCGACGCGGGGATCGACGCGGACAAGGTCGGTCTGGCCAACGCCACCAGCCGGGTCGAGGAGTTCGCCGCGCGCCCACCGCGGAGCGCAGGGACCATCGTCAAGGACGAGGGCGACGGCGCGCAGAAGATCGCCGAGTTCCTCCAGTCGCAGAAGTTCATCTAGGAGTCCCGGACATGGCAGAGATCCTCGTTCTCGTCGAGCATGCCGACGGGACACCCAAGAAGGTCACCTTCGAGATGCTGACCAAGGCGCGGCAGCTCGGCGAGCCCAGCGCTGTGTTCGTCGGCGCGTCCGGCCAAGCAGCTGTTCTCACTGAGAAGCTCGGTGAGTACGGCGCGCAGAAGGTCTACGTCGCCGAGGGTGACGACTTCGTCAACCACCAGACCGCTCCCGTCGCGTCGGCGCTCGCCAAGATCGTCGGCGATGTCTCTCCCGCTGCGGTGCTCATCGCGTCCTCTCCGGGCGGCAAGGAAGTCGCGGCGCGGCTCGCAGTGAAGATCGGCTCCGGGCTGCTGCCGGACGCGGTCGACGTCGGCGACGGATTCGTCGCCACCCAGAACGCCTTCGGCGGCGCGACGGTAGTGCAGTCGACGGTGACCGCTGGTACGCCGATCATCTGTCTTCGACCCAACAGCACACCGCCTGAGACGGCACCCGCCACGCCGACGACGGTCACCGTCGAGGTGACGCTGTCCGATGCGGACAAGGCCGCACGGGTCGTTGACCGAGTCGTCGAGGCCAAGGGCGGCCGCCCGGAGCTGACCGACGCCGCGATTGTCGTGTCCGGCGGGCGTGGCCTTGGCGCAGCCGAGAAGTTCTCGGTCGTCGAGGGTCTCGCGGACGCACTCGGTGCGGCTGTTGGTGCATCCCGGGCCGCAACGGATGCGGGCTGGTATCCGCACCAGAACCAGGTGGGCCAGACGGGCAAGACGGTGTCGCCCCAGCTGTACGTGGCCCTGGGGATCTCGGGTGCAATCCAGCACCGAGCGGGCATGCAGACCTCGAAGACCATCGTCGTCGTCAACAAGGACCCGGATGCCCCGATCTTCGCCCTCGCCGACTTCGGCGTCGTCGGTGATCTGCACACTGTGGTCCCGGCGTTGACGGAGGAGATCGTCAAGCGCAAGGCCTGACCTGAGGCCCAGGCTCTGCGCAGACACTAGAGTCCGCTCACCGACGTGATGACTTTACGAGGGGCCCCGATGTCGAGCTGGGACCGGCGCGATCCGAAGGCGCAGGCGAAGAAGGCGGACGCATTGCTGCGAACGCAGCTGCGGGACGCCGTAGGGCCGTTCTCCCCGTTCTGGCGTGACCGCCTCGCAGCCCTGAGGTTGACCTCGGCCTCCATCGGGGGAGTCGCCGATCTCATCAAGATCCCTGCGGTGGGGGAGCGGGACGTCTGTCCGGACGGAGACCCACGTGGTGCCGCGCGCCTCGTCCTCCAAGCCGACGAGTCCGGCTTCGCTATGCATGCCCGCGGGACAGACCTGCGCAAAGCGCTGATACGGCGGGCGCTGGGCACTTCCGCTTATCGCCGCCAGGTCGAGGCGCTGATTCGGCCGACGACCTACCACTTCGCCGGTCGTGGCCTCACCTTCCCAGTTGCGTCGACGCGATCCGATCTTGACCTGATGGCCCGGGCCGGCAGCCGGGCGTGGCAGGTGCTCGGCCTGACCAGCGGCGACGTGCTCGTATCGGCAGTGCCGGTGGCCGCTCGGCTTCATCACCAGGCGCTGAGCCTGGCGGCTCTCGGGGCCGGGGCGCCCGCTCTCTTTCCCGGCGACGACCTGGTGACGCTCGCCGAGACCCTGCGGGTCGTACCCGCCACCGTGCTCGCTGCGGAGCCGGCGACCGCTGCGGAGCTACTCGCCGACCTCGCGGCGGCGGGCACTGCGCTCGACGGCATCACGACCGTGCTTCTCCTCGGCGCCCCTACCGACGACGAGCGGCTCGCGGTCGCCGAGTCCCTAGCCGCGGCGGGCTCGGAGGCGGCTCGCGTGCTCGCTCTGCATGGCCCCGCGGAGGGCCGGACGTTGTGGGCAGAGTGCGCACCAGACTCCGGCCTGCACACCTACCCTGACCTGGACTACGTCGAGATCATTGATCCGGACACCGGTGAGGTGGCTGACGCGCGCTCCGGTGGGGAGCTGGTACTCACCCAGCTCGGCTTCCGGGGGACTGCCTTGCTGCGCTGGCGTACGGGTGAGGTGGCGAGCGGACCCATCGCTCGCCGCGCCTGCAAGTCCTGCGGACGCACGGTGCCTCGGGTGCCGGCGCTGCGGGCTGGCGCCTTCGTCGCACCTATGTCGACCTCGAGTGGCGAGGTGATGACCGACCTGCGAGCCGTGGCGGGCGCGCTGTCGGGCCGCGCCGACGTCGCTGACTGGCGGGTCGAGGTGCGCAAGGCTGCGCGCTCGGCTCTCGACGAGCTGCTCATCTACATCGAGCCGCGCGGCGACGAGACCGAGGCGGCAGTCGGTGTCTACCGAGACGTGCGCGCTGCAGCGGGAATTGCCCCTACGCAGGTTGTTGTGGTGCAGGGCGAGCAGTTGGCGACCTTGGGCGGTACCGGACGTCCGGACGACGCCGTGAGCACTCGCATCGCCGTACGCCGGTAGACTTTGGGGGCGATGCCCTACCTCGACCACGCGGCGACGACTCCGGTGCACCCCGACGTGCTCACGGCGATGATGCCCTATTTCACTCTTGAGGCCGGCAACCCGTCGTCGCTGCACGCGGCCGGTCGACGGGCGCGACGCGCCGTCGAGGAGTCCCGAGAGGCCATCGCCCGAGCTGTCGGCGCGCGTCCGTCGGAAGTCATCTTCACGGCCGGGGGCACTGAGAGCGACAACCTGGCGGTCAAGGGGATCTTCTGGGCCAGGCGCGCCGCCGATCCTCGGCGGGTACGCGTCGTCGCAAGCAGCATCGAGCATCACGCGGTTCTCGACGCCGTCGAGTGGCTCGTGGCACACGAAGGTGCTCGGGTCACCTGGCTGGCTGTCGATGGCTGCGGGCGGGTCCATCCCGACTCGCTGCGCGACGCTCTGGCTGACAGCGATGACGTTGCTCTTGTCAGCGTCATGTGGGCGAACAACGAAGTCGGCACGGTCCAGCCGATCTCCGAGCTGGCTGCTATCGCGCGTGCCCATGAGGTGCCATTCCACACCGATGCAGTCCAGGCGCTCGGGTCGGTTCCCGTCGACTTCGCCGAGAGCGGCGCTGACGCATTGACGATCACTGGGCACAAGATCGGCGGGCCGAAGGGAGTGGGCGCACTGCTCCTGCGCATCGGAGTCGAGTGCACTCCGCTGCTGCATGGGGGAGGCCAGGAGCGCGACGTCCGCTCCGGGACTCTCGATACGCCCGGCATCGTCGGACTGGCGGCCGCAGTGGAGCGTGCGGTGGCTTCCGCGTCGGAGCGGTCGGCGCGGCTCGCGGTGCTGCGTGATCAGCTCGTCGCCGAGGTGACCAAGGTCGTCCCCGACGCGGTGCTCAACGGAGATCCGGATCGGCGCCTGCCCGGCAACGCGCACCTGTCGTTCCCCGGCTGCGAGGGCGACTCCTTGCTGTTGCTCCTCGATGCCCGTGGCATCGAGTGCTCCACCGGCTCGGCCTGCACGGCCGGCGTGGCCCGGCCGAGCCACGTGCTGATGGCCATGGGATTGCCGGAGGAGCGGGCGCGAGGCTCTCTGCGGTTCTCTTTCGGCGAGAGCTCCACCGACGCCGATGTCACGGCCGTCGCTGAGGCCATCGGTCCAGTGGTCGAGCGAGCCCGGCAGGCAGGTCTTGCCGGCGGGCCGCGCTGAGACAGCGCCGTACGACGTGGGTGGGCTGGTCTGATGCGCGTCCTCGCGGCGATGTCTGGCGGAGTCGACTCGGCCGTCGCTGCAGCGCGAGCAGTCGATGCCGGACACGACGTTACGGGTGTGCACCTCGCGCTCTCGCCGTCGCCGGCTGCTCATCGCGACGGGGCGCGAGGGTGCTGCACGCTGGAGGACGCGCGCGACGCCCGCCGGGCTGCCGATGTGCTCGACGTCCCGTTCTATCTCTGGGACATGGCCGAGCGATTCCAGGCAGATGTCGTCGACGACTTCGTCGCGGAGTACGCCGCTGGCCGCACCCCCAACCCCTGCCTGCGCTGCAACGAGCGGATCAAGTTCGCTGCCGTCCTCGACAAGGCCCGAGGGCTCGGCTTTGAGGCCGTGTGCACGGGTCACTACGCCCGCCTCGTCGAGGCACCGCAGGGCCGACAGATGCACCGTGCGGTCGACAGAGCGAAGGACCAGTCCTACGTCCTCGCCGTCCTGACCGCAGACCAGATGGCCGGCGCGATGTTCCCCCTTGGCGGGTCGACGAAGCCCGAGGTGCGGGCAGAGGCCGCGGCGCGTGGGCTTGCGGTGGCAGCCAAGCCGGACTCGCATGACATCTGCTTCATCCCCTCCGGTGACACGAGGGGGTGGCTCAGTGACCGGCTCGAAGCTACGCCCGGCGATGTGCTCAACCAGTCGGGCAGCGTCGTTGGCCAGCACGACGGCACGCTCGGACTCACCGTCGGCCAACGCCGCGGGCTCGCACTGACCACAGCTGCCGAGGACGGGCGCGCACGGTACGTCCTGTCGATCTCGCCGGTGGCCAACACCGTGACCGTAGGACCGGCCGAGAGCCTTGACGTCCGTCGCGTGATCGGCTGCCGGCCGCGGTGGACCGGCGCTGTTCCGCCGCCGGCGTTCGACTGCCTCGTCCAGGTCCGCGCCCATGGTGACGTCGTACCGGCGACGGCCACGTGGACCGACGAGACGATAGAGCTCACGCTGGGTGAGTCGATGCGTGCAGTGGCGCCGGGCCAGGCAGCAGTGATGTACGACGGCGATCGCGTCGTCGGATCTGTGACGATCGACGCCGCATCCTGAGTCGGACGCGTCGAGTGCCGCGCGCTGGGTAGGCTGCGTCGCATGGCAGACGTGCGACTCACCGACCTCGAGATCATTCAGCGCTACTCCATCGCCGTACGCGGCGAGACGGCGGATCGGGCCGAGCTCGTCGAGGCGCTGCGCGCCGACCTCGCCTGGCTCGAGGGCGGCGGCCGCCCCCGCCGCGCCGCGCCCGACGATGACGCGAATGACGAGCCCGCCGCGCCCCGGCGGGCCACCAGACCTCCGGCCCGCGTGGCTGCCAAGCCAGCGGCGCGACGAGCAGAGACGCCGGCAGCACGGGCCCGCTCGGCTGCAAAGCCAGCGGCCCGTCGTGCTCCCGCCCCCGCGAAGAAGGCCGCGAAGAGGGCCGCGAGTACTGCCGTGAGGAAGGCCGTGAAGAAGACTGGCAAGCCGGCTGCGCGCCGCGGTCGTTAAACAGCTGCGGAGCTGATGGACATTTCCTGGCCGACCGGTGCCGCGACCGGTGTCGGCTCGATGCCCGGTGACGATCCGCTCGAGGCTGCGCTGCTGATCGCGGGCGAGCTGCCAGACCTGGTGCACGTGCCAGAGCTGCCAGGTCGTGGGCCCGGCTCCGGCATGGTTGGTCGAGCGACGGCAATGCTCGTCGACCTTCATGTGGACCTCCAGCCGTCCGGGTGGCGCATCACGCCACGAGGAGGACTGGACGAGCGTCGGGCCCGAGATCTCCTGGCCCGCGACCTCGACGCGCTGGAGATCGCCTACCTCGGCTATTCGGGTGTGCTGAAGCTCCAGGTGACGGGCCCCTGGACGCTCGCCGCCGGGGTGGAGCTGCCCCGTGGGGACCGGGTGCTCCGCGACCCCAGTGCCCGCCGGGACCTGCACGCATCGCTTGCGGAGGGGGTGGCGGCGCACGTCACGGAGGTGGCCCGGCGGGTGCCCGACGCGTCGTTGGTCGTGCAGCTGGATGAGCCTTCGTTGCCCGCAGTGCGCGCTGGGCATGTGCCTACCGCCAGCGGGTTCGGGGCGCTGCCCGCGGTGCCGGATGCAGACCTCGCTTCGGCGCTGGCCGAGGTCGGCCAGCACAGCGGGGCGCCATTTGGCGTGCACTGCTGTGCGGCGCAGGTGCCATTAGCCGTGCTGAGATCAGTGCGGCCTGACTTCGTCGCGATCGATATCTCTCGACTGTCCCCGCGAGTTGACTACGAGGACCTCGCCGGGTTGACCGACGACGGCGCTCGACTGCTCCTCGGGGTGTTGCCCGGCGTCGACACCGACCTCGGCGGGACGACGGTCGCGCAGGTCGCGGCCCCTGTACGCCGGTTGTGGCGCGACCTGTCCTACCCCCCGGAGCGACTCGCTACGCAGGTCGTGTTGACACCGTCCTGCGGTCTCGCGGGAGCGTCGCCGGATTATGTCCGCTCCGTTCTGACTCGGCTCCGTGAGGCAGCTCGCAGCCTCGCCGAGGCGCCGGAGGAGTCGTGACTGAACGCACGCCAGACGGAGTCCCGGTGCAAGCAGCGGAACGCCATGCTGAGCTTTCACGGCTGCTCGAGGAGCACCGCTACCGCTACCACGTCCTCGATGCCCCGACGACGTCGGACGGCGAGTTCGACGCGTTGATGCGCGAGCTCGAGAAGCTGGAGGGCGAGTATTCGAGCCTGCGCACTCCGGCATCACCAACGCAACAGGTCGGCGGGGCGGCGTACACCACCCTGTTCACCCCCGTCGAGCATCTGCAGCGGCTGATGAGCCTCGACAACGCATTCACCGAGGCGGAGCTTGAAACGTGGGCAAGTCGGGTGGACCGAGAAGTGGGCGGGGGCCGTTCGACGTACCTCTGTGAGCTCAAGATCGACGGGCTCGCGGTGGCACTGGTTTACGAGCAGGGCCGGCTCGTGCGGGCTGCGACGCGCGGCGACGGACGCACAGGTGAGGACGTGACACCGAACGTGCGCACGCTCGACGACGTGCCCGTCGTTCTCACCGGTCGCGAGTTGCCCGAGCTGTTGGAGGTCCGGGGGGAGGTCTTCTTCCCCGTTGCGCAGTTCGACCAGCTCAATGCCGACTTGGTCGAGGCAGGCAAGGCACCTTTCGCCAACCCGCGCAACGCTGCCGCAGGGTCGCTGCGGCAGAAGGATCCGCGGGTGACCGCCACCCGCCCGCTCCGGATGCTGATTCACGGCGTCGGCGCATCCGCAGGCTTCCCGGCCGAGACCCAGAGCGGGGCCTATGCAGCGCTGGGTGAGCTGGGGCTGCCCGTGTCGTCGCGCTTCGAGGTCTTCGATGACCTCGCCGGAGTGCAGCGCTTCGTGCAGCACTGGGGGGAGCACCGGCACGACATCGAGCACGAGATCGATGGCGTCGTGGTCAAGGTCGACGGGTTCTCCTTGCAGCGTCAGCTCGGATCGACGTCGAAGTCACCCCGGTGGGCGATCGCCTTCAAGTACCCGCCCGAGGAGGTCACCACGCGACTGCTTTCTATCGAGGTCAACGTCGGGCGCACCGGGCGGGTCACGCCGTACGCCGTCATGGAGCCGGTCAAGGTCAGCGGCTCGACGGTGCACCAGGCGACCCTGCACAACGCGCAGGAGGTAGGCCGAAAAGGAGTACGACCGGGCGACATGGTGGTGCTCCGCAAGGCCGGCGATGTCATCCCCGAGGTGCTTACCTTCGTCGCCGATGACGACCATGAGCGCCGGCCCGAGTGGCGAATGCCCACGGTGTGTCCCTCCTGCAACACCCGACTTGCGCCGGCCAAAGAAGGGGATGTCGACCTTCGGTGTCCGAACACCCGGTCCTGCCCGGCGCAGCTGCGGGAGCGGCTCTTCTTCGTCGCCGGTCGCGGCGCCTTCGACATCGAGAACCTCGGATACGAGGCGGCCACCGCGTTGCTTGATGCGGGGCTGGTCGAGGATGAGGGCGACCTCTTCGCCCTTGATGGCGACGCATTGCTGCGCAGCGAGTTCTTCCGACGCAAGGATGGCGAGCTCGCCGCCAACGCCGTGAAATTCCTCGCCAACCTCGAGACCGCGCGTCACCGTCCGCTGTGGCGAGTCCTGGTCGCGCTGTCCATCCGCCACGTAGGTCCAACTGCGGCGCAGGCGTTGGCCCGTGAGTTGCGTTCCGTCGACCGCATTGCCGCGGCGACAGCAGGTGAGTTGGCAGCTGTCGAGGGTGTCGGACCGACTATTGCGGCGGCCGTGGCCGAGTGGTTCTTGGTCGACTGGCACCGGCAGGTGCTGGAGAAGTGGCGTGTGGCGGGCGTGCGTCTCGCCGAGGAGTCGAGTGACGACGGGCCGCGTCCGCTCGACGGCGTCACCGTCGTCATTTCCGGATCGCTGGTCGGCTTCAGTCGTGACTCGGCCACCGAGGCGGTGCAGACCCTCGGGGGCAAGGTCAGCGGCTCCGTGTCGAAGAAGACGTCGTTCGTCGTCGCCGGGGAGGCTCCGGGGTCGAAGTACGACAAGGCCCTTCAGCTCGGCGTCCCTGTCCTCGACGAGGATGGTTTGCGCGTCCTCCTGACCGACGGCCCCGATGCAGCTCGGGCGGTGGTCGCCGCGAATGATTCCGCATGATCATGAGCGTCGCAGCCACGCTCTATCGCGTAGGGACACTCATGATCTTGATCCGGGAGCCAGCGGTAAGCGAGGGCGGGAACGACCGTCCGTAGACTTGCCGGCATGGCTATCACCCGTGATGAGGTCGCTCACCTGGCCCGGCTCTCTCGGCTCGCGCTGAGCGAGGACGAGTTGGTGCACTTCGCCACCCAACTCGAGGTGATCCTCGGCGCGGTCGCGCGGGTCGGCGAAGTAGCGGCCGACGACATTGCGCCGACCAGCCACTCGGTGCCGCTCACCAACGTCTTTCGGCCTGACGAGGTGCGACCCTCGCTCGACCCGGCTGCGTCGCTGGCGTCGGCGCCGGCCGTAGAGGGGTCACGCTTTCGTGTCCCCCGCATTCTTGACGAGGAGTCCTAGTGCACCGTCCGGCAACATTCGCCCCGCCGCGCGGCCGACGCTGCCGCACGGAGTCCTAGGTGACCGACCTCACTCGGCTCACCGCCGTCGAGACCGCACGCGTGGTCCGGGAGGGCGAGGCTTCCGCTGTCGATGTGACACAGGCGCACCTCGACCGCATCGCAGCGGTCGACGAGAAGGTGCACGCCTTCTTGTACGTCGACGCCGAGGGCGCCTTGGCAGCGGCGCGCCACGTCGACGACCGACGAAGTGCGGGCGAGACGCTTGGCCCGCTGGCTGGAGTGCCACTCGCTCTCAAGGACGTCTTCACGATGGCCGGCGTGCCCACCACCTGCGGGTCGAAGATCCTCGAGGGATGGCGGCCGCCGTACGACGCCACCGTGACCCGTCGCCTCAAGGAGGCGGGCGTCATCGTCCTTGGCAAGACCAACATGGATGAGTTCGCGATGGGGTCCTCGACGGAGAACTCCGCCTACGGCCCGACCCGGAATCCTTGGGACCTCTCCCGCATCCCGGGCGGCTCCGGCGGCGGCAGCAGCGCCAGCCTCGCGGCCTACTTCGCGCCACTGGCGCTCGGCACGGACACCGGCGGCTCGATCAGGCAGCCCGCCGCGGTCACCGGCACCGTCGGGGCCAAGCCGACCTATGGGGGCGCTTCACGGTACGGCCTCGTCGCGCTCGCCTCCTCGCTCGACCAGGCAGGTCCCTGCGCGCGCAACGTCCTCGACGCAGCGCTGCTGCACGAGACGATGTGCGGTCACGACCCCCTGGACTCCACCTCGATCGATGCCCCGGTGCCCCCGGTTGTCGAGGCAGCGCGCCGGGCCGACGTCAGGGGCATGCGCATCGGCGTGGTGCGGGAGTTCGCTGGCGAGGGTTACCAGGCGGGTGTCGAGCAGCGCTTCCGTGAGGCCGTCGACACGTTGACCGGCCTCGGCGCCGAGGTGGTCGAGGTGTCGTGCCCGCACTTCACCTACGCGCTCGCGGCGTACTACCTGATTCTGCCTAGCGAGTGCTCGTCCAACCTCGCGAGATTCGATGCGATGCGGTACGGCCTTCGGGTCGGCGACGACGGCACGCGCAGCGCCGAGGAGGTCATGTCGATGACCCGCGACGCTGGCTTCGGTGACGAAGTGAAGCGCCGGATCATCCTGGGCACCTACGCACTGTCGTCGGGTTACTACGACGCCTACTACGGCCAGGCGCAGAAGGTGCGCACATTGATCACCGCAGACTTCACTGCTGCCTTCGAACGTTGCGATGTGCTCGTGTCACCGACGACGCCGACGACGGCGTTCAAGATCGGCGAGCGCGTCGATGATCCGCTGGCGATGTACCTCGCCGACTTGTGCACGATCCCGTCGAACCTCTCTGGCGGGGCAGCGATGAGCGTGCCGTGCGGCCTGGCCCCCGAGGACAGTCTGCCCGTCGGTCTGCAGATCATGGCTCCGGCGCTTGCCGACGACCGTATGTACCGCGTGGCCGCCGCGTTCGAGGCGGCGTACGTCGACGCGCACGGCACGATCTTGGACGGAGCGCCGGCGCTATGACCGCGATGACTGTCGATGACGCGCTGACCCGGTGGGACACCGTGGTGGGTATGGAGACCCACGTCGAGCTCGGCGCCCGCTCGAAGATGTTCTGCGGCTGCACCACGGCATTCGGCGGAGCACCCAATGCGCACACCTGCCCCGTCTGTCTCGGCCTTCCCGGATCGCTGCCGGTAGCCAACGAGGCGGCGATCCGATACACGATCCTCATCGGCCTCGCGCTGCACTGCGAGATCGCCCAGTGGTGCCGCTTCGCCCGCAAGAACTACTTCTACCCGGACATGCCGAAGAACTTCCAGATCAGCCAGTACGACGAGCCGTTGTGCACCGACGGCTGGCTCGACGTGGAGGTGGGCGGGGAGACGCATCGGATCGGGATCGAACGGGTTCACCTCGAGGAGGACACCGGCAAGAGCCTGCACGTGGGCGGGGCGACGGGCCGGATCCACGGTGCGGACCACTCTCTCGTCGACTACAACCGCGCAGGCATCCCACTCGTCGAGATCGTCACGAGGCCCGACATCGGATCGGCGGAGGTGGCCAAGGCCTACGTCGCAGCATTGCGTGACGTGGTGCGGACGCTCAAGGCGAGTGACGTCAAGATGGAGGAGGGATCGCTGCGCTGCGACGTCAACGTCTCGCTGCGGCCGCGGGGCACCCAGACGCTGGGCACCCGCGCCGAGGTCAAGAACGTCAACTCGCTGCGTTCGGTTGAGCGGGCGGTCAGGCACGAGATCACCCGGCAGGCAACGCGCCTGGAGGCTGGCGAGCGCATCGTGCAGGAGACCCGGCACTTTCACGAAGACACCGGTACGACGACGTCGGGGCGCAGCAAGGAAGAGGCTCAGGACTACCGCTACTTCCCAGAGCCCGACTTGGTGCCGATTGCGCCATCGCGGGAGTGGGTTGAGGAGCTGCGCGCGTCGCTGCCGGAGATGCCGGTCGCGCGGCGACACCGGCTGACCGCCGAGCTCGGGCTGTCGGACGGCGACCAGGCGGCGATGACGAATGCCGGCGTGCTCGACCTGGTTCTTGCCACGGTCGAAGCTGGCGCGCCCGCTGCTGACGCGCGCAACTGGTGGCTCGGTGACCTGCTCGCCCAGGCCAATGCCACCGAGACCGAGCCGGGAGAGCTCGGAGTCACGCCGGCACACGTCGCCCGGGTGTGCGCGCTGGTCGCCGACGGCACGTTGACAGCCACGTTGGCCAAGCAGGTCTTCGCCGGCATCGTCTCCACCGGTGATGACCCGGACACCGTGGTGACGGCTAAGGGCCTACGCCAGGTGAGCGACACCGATGCGCTGGGGACAGCAGTCGACGAGGCGATCGCCGCGGCTCCCGAGGTCGCCCAGAAGATCCGCGACGGCAAGGTGGCCGCAGTAGGCGCCATCGTCGGCGCGGTGATGAAGGCGACCCGCGGCCAGGCCAACGCCGCCGTCGTACGTGACCTCGTCCTGCAGCGCCTCGACGTCACCGAGACGTGATGCGTCGCGCCGCTGCCGTCGCGGCGCTGCTCATGCTCGTTGCGTCCGCGCCGATGGTTCAGGCGCATGAAAGTGACCCGGCGGTGGTCACCGTCCTCGACTCGATCAGTCCCCAGCTGCCAGCCGGTGTGCGCGTGCAGGTGGTGTCGAGCATCGCGGCGCAGCTCCTCGTCGAGAACACGACGTCCACCCCCCTGCAGGCGGTCGCTGAGTCGGGCGAGATCTTCGTGCGGGTGTCGGCCGCCGGCGTCGAAGGGAACTTCGGATCACAGGCCTGGTACGACTCGAACGCGCCGTCCGGCCGTGCCCGTACCCCCGGCGGAGCACTGGGCGCACCGCGTTTCGTGAGAGTGCAGGGTGAGCCGAGTTGGGGATGGTTCGACCACCGGCTGCACCCCGCCGAGGTCCGAGTTACTCCTGCGGTCCGAAACGCCAAGGTTCGCTCGCGGTTGGCGGAATGGACGGTTCCGCTCCGGTACGGCACTACCGAAGTGACGCTGCGCGGGCATCTTGAGTACCGCCCGGTTCTGGGCCGCATCGTCACGGCGATCACGTCGAGCAGCCTGCCTTCGGGCGTGGAGATGAGCTCTGTCGATGGTCGGCTCCCTGGCCTCTTCCTCCGCAACGGGACCGGCGCGACGGTGCGCGTATTAGGTCTGGACGGTGAGCTGTTCGCTGAGTTTTGGCCGGACGCCGTGACGGTCAACCGCGAGAGCCGCGTGCACGTCGAGGATGCGCGCGCAAAGGGTCGGGGATCGCCCGCGGGACCCTTGCTGACTGACCCCGTGATCCGAGTGTCGTCATCCCCGACGTACTCCTGGCTCGACCTCCGGCTCCGCTACACCGAACCAGCGGTCCCTGACGAGGTCCAGCGCCGACGACGGCCAACGGTGCTGGTGCGTTGGACCATCCCGGTCGAGGTCTCCGGCGTGCGCTCTGACGTTGTCGGCACCACGAGCTTCGTACCCTTCGCCACCGAAGCGCAGCGGCCCAGGACGCCGCCCGGTACGCCGCCCGCCCCTGCGGTCATCGTCGCGGTGGGCGCCCTCATAGCGTGCGTGCTATTCGTGCTCAGCCGCAGCCGCCGCCGCCGGCGCAGGGGCTGATCTCCGGGAGACTGAACCGTTGGGCTTGGTGGAAGCGAACATGCAGGACACTGTGGACAAATCGCGAAGTCAGACTCCAGCGCGACGAGGCATCCCCCGCTCCGTCGTACGAGGAAGATTTGCCCCGGCCCCGGAGGCGATCGATGCGCACCCCCCGCATCCTTGTGCTCAGCACCATTCTGTCCACCGCGTTGGTGCCCACGATCGGCTCGTCCGCCACCGCCGCGGAGGATCCTCGGGCAGCAACGGGTGAGTTCGCCGCACCCTTCGAGGAGGCCGGCGTCAAGTGCGTCGAGGATGCTGGCAGCCGCGACATCTGCAAGCCGGCCGCGGCGAGCACCATCGTGCTGGCCAACGGTAAGATCCTCTACTGGGACGCTCTCGAAGGTGAGGAAGACGTCGAGGTCAGCACTGTCGCGGAGTACGGCAACACGGCGCAGAACGACCAGAGCCGAGTGCTGTCGATTCGCAACGGAGCGCCCTCATGGTCAGTGCCGAGCCCGGCCGACGGCGGCGCCAATCCCGACGGCGCGCCGGAGGAGCCCGCGATCCCTGGTGGTCCAGGTGTCGTCGACACTGAGCCGCGCAATGACGGTGACCTCTTCTGCTCCGACCAGATCCAGCTCCCCGACGGGCGCATCCTGGTCGCGGGTGGCACCCAGTACTACGCCGAGCCGGGCATCCCAGGGACTCCATACGGCGTCGCCGAGCTCGAGGGCCTGAAGAACGCTCGCATCTTCGACCCGGCGACCCAGGTCTGGACCCAGACCGGCTCGATGACGTACGGCCGCTGGTACCCGTCGCTGACGACGCTGCCGGACGGCACGATCCTGGCTGTCTCCGGCGTGTCGAAGCTGATCAAGCCCTTCTACCCGACGCGGCCCGCCGACTCCGGCACCAACGTCAAGCAGTCCGAGACCTTCAACCCCAAGACCGGCACGTGGGTGGTCAACCCGGCGTCAGCCAGTCGTTCTCTGCCCCTCTACCCGAGGATGCACCTGCTTCCCAACGGACACGTCTACTACGACGCAGCCGGCCAGACGTTCAATCCGGACGGGCAGTCCTACGACGAGGCGCTCTGGAACATCGCTGCGTCGTACGACCCGGCCAAGCAGACCTGGACTGACCTTGGCGTGCCCGGCGTCGGTACGACGTCGCCCGGCTTCCGGGGCTCGTCGTTCTCCACTGCGCTGACCTTGCGACCGCCGTACACTAGTGCGTCGTTCCTCTCCGGCGGTGGTGTCTCGGGCGTGTCGCCTGGTACAGCGACGGCGATCGCTACCAGTCAGATCAACACCGTCGACGTGTCTGGGCAGACCCCGAAGCTCACCACCAAGGTCGGCGGCACGCTGAACAACCCGCGGTGGTACTCCACCGGCGTCGCGCTGCCGACCGGCGAGGTCCTGGCCGTCAACGGCTCGAGTGTCGACGAGGTCGTGGCACCGGGGGGTGGTGTTCCGGTGAAGACCCCTGAGCTCTACGACCCGGAGACCAACAGGTGGACCGAGCTGGCACCGCAAGCCAAGGCTCGGACCTATCACAACACTGCGGTGCTCCTGCCGGACGCCCGCGTCCTCCTCGGCGGTCACGCACCGATCAACACCGCATACGGCGCGGCGAACCCGGCGGGAGAACCGGCCGGACTGTCCCCGGCTCTGCGCGACCCGTCGTTCGAGATCTTCAGCCCGCCGTATCTCTTCAAGGGCCCTCGGCCGGTTATCACCGATGTGGCCGGGTCGATGTCCTACGGTCAGCGGGTCAAGGTCGCCGTCACCGACGCGCCCTCCGTCAAGTCCGTGGTCGTTGTTCGCAACACCGCGCTGACGCACCTCGTCGACGCGGACCAGCGCACCGTTGAGCTGCCGATCGTCGCCCGCGACGCGAAGTCGGTGACCGTCATCGCCCCGCCGACCTCGAGCGTTGCGCCGGCCGGGCCGTACATGCTCTTCGCCAACCGCGACGGCGGCTCTGGCCTCATCCCCTCGGTGTCGCGGCAGGTCTTCGTCGGGGCGCCGGTGCCAGCATCGCTCAAGGCGGCGATCGCCGCTAACACCAAGGCAGCCGTGGCCGCGGAGCTCGCCGCGCGTGAGGCCGCGTCCGGGCCGTCGAGTGGCTCCGGCTCGGCCCCGGCCCCGGCGCCGGCGCCCGTCTCGACCGCGCCGCGACCGGCCCCCGGCCCGTCGGTTCCCGCGCCGGTCGCCTCCGGCAGTCTTGCGTCCACTGGGGCCGATGACCTCGTGCTGCCGGGGCTGCTTGCTGTCGTCCTCGCCGCGGCGGGACACTCTGCCGCGCGCCGACTCAGACCGCGGACCGCCGCGCGAGCCGACTGAGCAGCTCGCGCATCAGCTCGGGCTGCTCCAGCGGAAGGTAGTGCGTCCCGGGCACGATGGTGAGGTCGGCGCCGGCGATAGCCGCGGCCGCATCGGTCACGTCGTTCACCGATGCGAGCATGTCCTTGCTCCCCGTGACGAACAGACTGGGGCAGTCGAGGTCGCTCAGGTCCATGGCTCGATGTTCCGCGAAGCCGAGCGCCAGGGTGAAGTACCAGCGGAAGTCGTGCTGGGCGAAGCCGTCGAGGGTGGAGCGCATGGACTCCACGTCGACATCGCGATCGACGACACCGAGTCTCGCAAGTCGTCGTACGAGTGCAGGTGTCGGCTCGACCCGACGCGACACGGCTCCGACGGCCGGCCCAGCCGCTCGCATCAGCCGCGCCGCGCTGACACCGATCGAGTGGCGCAGCGGAGCGGGAAGTCGCGCTGGGGCGAACATCGCGCCGAACGTGCCTCCCGGCACTCCAGACACCGCGAGAATTCCGGCCACTCGATCCGGGTGACGCAGTGCCAGCTCGAAGGCGACGTTGACGCCGACCGACCACGCGACGACGAGCACCCGCGTCATCTCGGCGGCGTCAAGGACGCTCACGGCGTCGTCCACGTGGTGGTCGACCGTGATGTTGCGCTCCTCGCTGGGTCGTGGCGAACCCGCGAGCCCGCGGTAGTGCCAGCCGACCGATCGGAAGCCGGTGTGGTCGCCGACGATCCTCGGCCACGCCGCCGCCCCCGAGCCGAGTCCGTTGGAGAGCAGGACGTCGGTTCCCCCGCCGCACGTCCATCCATGCACGACTGTTCCGTCTGAGCTTGTGGGGCGGACCTGCTGCATAGACCGACGCTATCCGCAACGGTGACCAATCCCGCTTATGCTCACCGGCGTGCGTTACCAGGTCGGCACTCAACTCGAGCTGACGCTTCCCTCGCCGGCTGCGACGGACGCGGCCCTGGACCGCTGGGTGCGCGAGCTGGCCGGCTCCGGCGTGCCCGAGGCGATGTGGGGTGGCCGACCCGGCGTCGGACGCGTCGAGGTCATGCTGATCGTCGAGGCCACCGACGCGGAGCACGCCCTCGCGATCGCTGTGACCGGTCTGCGCACGACGGCGCGCGCGATGGGCCGAGCGCTCCCCGCGTGGCGGCTGCGGTCCCTTGCCGCGCAGCCGCTCGGCAACCCCGAGGACTGGCCGGGCAGCGAGGAGTGATCGGGCACCGAACGTCCGGTCGGTTGACGGGTGCCCGCTCTCCGATGCCATAGTGAGTCCATGCACCGCGACCTCGAGCTTGTAGTCACCTAGCGCGTCGGCCCACCGCCCTCGCGCAGACCTCCCGTATCCACGGGGGGTCTTTTCATTTCGGAGAGGTATTACTCGATGGACCAGATCACCGGCGCCCAAGCGCTCGTCCGCTCGCTCGAGAGGGCAGGTGCGGAGGTGGTGTTCGGCATTCCGGGCGGCGCGGTTCTCCCGGCGTACGACCCGCTCTTCGACTCGACCACTGTTCGCCACATCCTGGTCCGCCATGAGCAGGGCGCGGGACACGCTGCCGAAGGGTTCGCGCAGGCGACCGGCAAGGTCGGTGTGTGCATGGCTACGAGCGGGCCAGGCGCGACCAACCTCGTCACGCCCATCGCGGATGCGTACATGGACTCGGTCCCTCTCGTGGCCATCACAGGTCAGGTGCCGAGCCACGCGATTGGGACTGACGCATTCCAGGAAGCGGACATCTGCGGCATCACGATGCCGATCACCAAGCACAACTTCCTGGTTCAGTCGGTCGACGACATCGCGCGCACGATCGCGGAGGCGTTCCACATCGCCTCCACTGGGCGTCCCGGGCCGGTGCTTGTCGACCTGCCCAAGGACATCTTGCAGGCGACCACCACCTTTGAGTGGCCCTCCTCGATCGACCTGCCCGGCTATCACCCCGTCACCCGCCCGCATGCCAAGCAGGTGCGTGAGGCGGCCCGACTGATCGTCGAGGCCAAGCGCCCGGTCTTCTACGTCGGCGGTGGGGTGCTCAAGGCGCGTGCCGCGGCTGAGCTTCGCGTGCTCGCCGAGCTGACTGGCATTCCCGTGGTCACGACCTTGATGGCGCGCGGGGCCTTCCCGGACAGTCATCCGCAGTGCCTCGGGATGCCGGGCATGCACGGCAATGTCGCCGCCGTGACCAGCTTCCAGCAGTCGGATCTGCTGATCGCGCTCGGCGCCCGATTCGATGACCGGATCACCGGAAAACTGGACACCTTCGCTCCGGGCGCCATGGTGATCCACGCCGACATCGACCCCGCGGAGATCTCCAAGAACCGGGCGGCCGATGTGCCGATCGTCGGCGACGCCCGCGAGGTGATCGCGGAGCTCGTCCTCGCGATTCAGGCGGAGCACGCCGCTGGCCGGGTCGGCGACTACGAGGGGTGGTGGAAGACCATCAACTCCTGGCGGGAGACGTTCCCGGTCGGGTTCGAGTCGCCGGCGGACGGCTCGTTGGCGCCACAGCTCGTCGTGCAGCGGATCGGCCAGATCGCAGGCCCCGAGACGATCTTCGTCTCGGGCGTTGGCCAGCATCAGATGTTCGCCAGCCAGTTCATCTCCTATGAGCACCCGTACACCTGGCTCAACAGCGGTGGCCTCGGCACGATGGGGTACGCCGTGCCGGCGGCGATGGGGGCGAAGGTCGGGTGTCCTGACAAGACCGTCTTCGCGATCGATGGCGACGGCTGCTTCCAGATGACGAACCAGGAGCTGGTGACCTGCGCCATCGAGGGCATCCCGATCAAGGTGGCCATCATCAACAACGGCAACCTCGGCATGGTGCGCCAGTGGCAGACCCTCTTCTACGGCGAGCGCTACTCAAACACCAATCTGCAGTCGAAGCGGATCCCCGATTTCGTCAAGCTCGCGGACGCGATGGGATGCGTCGGCTTGCGCTGCGACGCAGAGGCTGATGTCGACGCGACAATCGAGAAGGCGATGTCAGTCACCGACGCGCCGGTCGTCATCGACTTCGTCGTCGGCCAGGACGCCATGGTGTGGCCCATGGTGGCAGCGGGCCAGTCGAATGACACGATCCAGATCGCCCGGGACATCCGCCCCGAGTTCACCGCAGGAGTCTGAGATGAGCCGACACACACTCTCGGTGCTGGTCGAGAACAAGCCTGGTGTGCTGGCCCGAGTGGCGGCGCTGTTCTCCCGCCGCGGCTTCAACATCGACTCGCTCGCCGTCGGCGCCACCGAGGCTCCCGACGTGAGCCGCATGACGATCGTGGTCAACGTGGAGGACTTGCCGCTGGAGCAGGTCACCAAGCAGCTCAACAAGCTCATCAACGTCATCAAGATCGTGGAGCTCGACCCGACCGCCTCGGTGCAGCGTGAGCTCCTGCTCGTCAAGGTTCGTGCTGATGCCGCGACGCGCTCGCACGTGCTGGAGATCGCCACGCTGTTCCGAGCCAAGGTTGTCGACGTGGCCGGCGACGCCGTCACGATCGAGGCGACCGGCACTGCTGACAAGATTGAAGCCCTGATCCGAGTTCTGGAGCCTCTCGGCATCCGCGAGCTCGTCCAGAGCGGCATGGTCGCCCTCACCCGCGGCGGCCGCGCCATCACCGACCGCTCCGCCCGCCTCGAGAGGACCGCCTGACATGGTTGAGATCTACTACGACGCCGACGCCGACCTCGAGCTGATCAAGGCACGCAAGATCGCCGTCATCGGCTACGGGAGCCAGGGACACGCTCATGCCCTGTCGCTGCGTGACTCCGGCGCCGACGTACGAGTCGGACTCGCTGACGGCTCGAAGTCTCGGGCGAAGGCTGAAGATGCCGGATTGCGGGTGCTACCGACGTTCGAGGCATGCGCCGAAGCGGACTTGGTCATGGTGCTCGCTCCGGACACCGCTCAGCGCGGTATCTATGCCGATGCGATCGCGCCCAACCTCGCTGACGGTGACGCGCTGTTCTTCGGCCATGGGCTCAACATCCGCTTCGGCCTCATCACCCCGCCGGCGGGCATCGATGTCGCGATGGTCGCGCCGAAGGGCCCGGGCCACCTCGTCCGTCGACAGTACGTCGACGGACGCGGCGTGCCGTGTCTCGTCGCGGTCGAGCAGGATGCGACCGGTCAGGCCCTGCCGCTCGCCCTCTCCTATGCCAAGGGCATCGGCGGCACTCGTGCCGGGGTGCTGCGGACTACGTTCACCGAGGAAACCGAGACGGATCTCTTCGGCGAGCAGGCAGTCCTCTGCGGCGGAGCCACGGCGTTGGTGCAGGCTGGCTTCGAGACTCTCGTCGAGGCGGGGTACCAGCCGGAAGTCGCGTACTTCGAGTGCCTGCACGAGCTCAAGCTGATTGTCGACCTGATGTACGAGGGCGGCCTGGCCCGCATGCGCTACTCCATCTCAGACACCGCGGAGTACGGCGACTACACGCGGGGTCCGCGAGTGGTCAACGCTGCAGTGAAGGACGAGATGAAGCGGATCCTTGCCGAGATCACTTCAGGCGAGTTCGCTCGTGAGTGGATTGCCGAGGATGACGCCGGGCGACCGAACTACCGCAAGTACGCCGACGAGTCCGCAGAGCACCCGATCGAAGAGGTCGGGGCACGACTTCGCGGCCTGATGTCCTGGGTAGACAAGCCGCTGACGGAGACGGCGTGACTCAGAGAGCTTCTGCCGCTGGCGCGCCGAAGAGGCCCATCGTCTTAGTCGCGGAGCCACTCGCAGCGAGCGCGCTCGAGGTGCTCCAGGAGGACTTCGAGGTGCGGGAGTGCGACGGTGCGGACCGCCGCGCTCTGCTGGCCGCGATCGCTGACGTCGATGCGGTGATCGTGCGCAGCGCGACGTTGATCGACGCCGACGTGCTGGCGGCCGCTCCGGTTCTCAAGGTCGTGGCTAGGGCTGGGATCGGGCTGGACAACGTCGATGTGCCAGCGGCAACGCTGGCGGGTGTGATGGTGGTCAATGCGCCGCAGTCCAACATCGTCAGTGCCGCCGAACACGCGGTGGCGCTCGTTCTGGCTGTTGCCCGTCGAATCCCGGCGGCGGATGCCAGTCTCAAGTCGGGCGCGTGGAGTCGGTCCGCCTTCACCGGCGTAGAGCTGGCAGGCAAGACGGCTGGTGTGGTCGGGCTTGGCCGCATCGGCGTCCTCGTTGCGCAGCGTCTCTCTGCGTTCGGCATGCGACTCGTCGCCTATGACCCCTACGTGCCGGCCGGTCGAGCCGCGCAGATGGGTGTGCGGCTGCTGCCGCTCGACGAGCTGATCGCTGAGTCCGACGTCATCACTGTCCACCTGCCGAAGACGAAGGAGACAGTGGGGCTGATCGGCGAGCGCGAGCTCGCGCTGGCCCGTCCCGGCGCAATCCTGGTCAATGCAGCTCGCGGCGGTCTCGTCGACGAGCACGCGCTGGCGCAGGCGCTCAAGGCCGGCCGACTGGGCGGGGCAGGCGTCGATGTGTTCGTCACCGAGCCGTGTACTGACAGCCCCCTCTTCTCCCTCGACAACGTCGTGGTGACTCCACACCTCGGCGCGTCGACAGTCGAGGCACAGGACAAGGCCGGCACCGCTGTCGCCCGATCGGTGAAGCTGGCGCTCACCGGGGAGTTCGTGCCTGATGCGGTCAATGTTCAGGCCGGAGGTGTGATCGCCGAAGAGATCCGACCGGCGCTCCCCTTGGTTGAGAAGCTCGGGCAGGTCGTCACTGGGCTCGCCGGTGAGGTGCCGACGGCGCTCACCGTCGAGGTCCGGGGTGAGATCGCGATCCACGACGTCACTGTGCTTCGGCTTGCGGCGATGAAGGGCCTGTTCGGTCCGGTCGTCGAGGCACCGGTCAGTTACGTGAACGCCCCGCTCCTGGCGGAGGCGCGCGGGGTGACCGTCGACCTCACGACGTCAACGGAGAGTCCGGAGTACCGCAACCTCATCACGTTACGGGGAACGTTAGGCAGCGGCGACCAAGTCAGCGTCTCAGGCACCTTGTCCGGCACCCGCATGGTGGAGAAGCTCACCGAGGTCGACGGGTTCGACGTCGATTTGGCACCGACCGCACATCTCGCCTTCTTCCGCTACCACGATCGGCCGGGGATCGTCGGTACCGTCGGCGGCATCCTCGGTGATGCGCAGGTGAATATCGCCAGCATGCAAGTGAGTCGGACTCAACAGGGTGGTGACGCCCTGATGGCGATCACCGTGGACTCCGCAATACCGACCGCAACCCTCCGCGAGATTGCCGCGGCAGTGGGCGCGCACTCGGCGCGCTCGGTCGACCTGGACGACTCATGAGTGACAGAGAGCAGGCAGTCGTGCCCGAGAGCAGCCCCGATCGAGATGGCCCAGCTTCGGATGGCTCAGATTCGGATGGCACAGAGCGCATCATCATCTTCGACACCACTCTGCGAGACGGGGAGCAGTCGCCAGGCATCGCTCTCGGGGTTACGGAGAAGCTCGAGATTGCCGGCCAGCTCGCGCGACTGGGTGTTGACGTCATCGAGGCCGGCTTTCCGGCGGCCAGCCCCGGCGACTTCGAGGGCGTCCGGGCGATCGCGGAAACAGTGAAGGGGTCCAGCGTGGCGGCACTGTGCCGGACCCGGCCCGAGGACGTGGCCCGTGCCTGGGAGGCCATCTCAGCTGCCGAACGCCCGCGGCTGCACACGTTCATCTCCACATCTCCCATTCACCGCGAGAAGAAGCTGCGGATGTCGACCGAGCAGGTGTTGGCCGAGACGTCTCGCGCTGTCGCTCAAGCGCGGGAGCTGTGCACGGACGTCGAGTTCTCCGCCGAGGATGCGACTCGCACTGAGCTGCCGTTCCTGATCGATGTGTTCGCTGCCGCCATCGAGGCCGGCGCGACGACGATCAACGTTCCGGACACCGTCGGCTTCGTCATGCCCGAGGAGTACGTCGTGATCCTGCGTGAGCTGCAGGAGCGCGTGCCGGGCGCCGCCGGCGTCACCTGGAGCGTGCACTGCCACAACGACCTCGGGCTGGCGACCGCTAACTCGCTGGCGGCAGTGCGGGCCGGAGCGCGGCAGGTCGAGGTTTGCGTCAACGGCATCGGCGAGCGCGCCGGCAACGCCGCCCTCGAAGAGGTCGTGATGGCGCTGCGCACTCATGCGCCGACTCTCGGCTACACGACCGGCATCGAGACTCGGGAGATCACCAGGACATCTCGGTTGGTGTCCATGCTTGCGGGCTATCCCGTGCAGCGGAACAAGAGCGTCGTGGGCGCCAACGCGTTCAGCCATGAGAGCGGCATCCACCAACACGGCGTGCTCATGGAGCGCACGACGTACGAGATCATGAATCCCGAGGATGTCGGCCTTGCCGGCAACACGATCGTGCTCGGCAAGCACTCGGGACGCCATGCCTTTGTTGATGCGTTGGACAAGCTCGGCCTGCACCTCGACGACGCGGCGACCGAGCGGGCGTTCAGCCGCTTCAAGGAGTTGGCCGACCGCAAGTCGCAGATCACGGACAAGGACCTTGAGGCGATTGCCACCGAGGAGGCAGGCGAGTCCGCGGTGCGCGACGCCTGGTCGTTCGACTGGCTCGCTGTGGCTGGGGGCACCGATACGGCGCCTGCAGCGACCGTACGGCTCTCCCGCGCAGAGGAGTCCGTCGAGGAGTCGGCCACCGGCGACGGCATGATCGATGCCGCATGCGCTGCGGTCGCGAAGGCAGTCGGCGTGACGGCTCGGTTGATCGCCTTCCAGGTTGCTGCGGTTGACGAGGGCAGCGATGCCGTCGGCGACGTGAGCGTCGTGGTGGAGGTCGACGGCGAGCGGGTGACGGCGCGTGGAGTCTCCACCGACGTCGTCGAGGCCTCAGCGCGAGCATTCCTGCATGCGGTCAACAAGGTCGTGGCCGGCACAGCTGTCCCGCACCGCGTCGACAAGCCGTGACGGCGGACCCGGACCCCTCGGTGATTCGGCTGGCGGTGATCGGCGGTGACGGGATCGGACCAGACGTCGTTGCTGAAGGCCTCAAGGTGCTCCGCGCGGTTGCCCCGTCGTGCGGTGTCACGGTGGAGCCCACCGAGTACGACCTCGGCGCGCGGCGGTGGCGCGCTACAGGGGAAACGCTCCCCGACCGTGTTCTCGAGGAGGTGCGGCAGCACGACGTCATCCTGCTCGGCGCTGTGGGAGATCCGAGCGTGCCGAGCGGAGTGCTCGAACGAGGCTTGCTGCTGCGGCTGCGGTTCGAGCTGGATCATCATGTGAACCTGCGCCCCGTTCGGCTTTACCCTGGCGCGGTAGGCCCGCTGGCAGCCGGCACGGCCATCGACATGGTGGTCGTCCGGGAAGGGACTGAGGGTCCTTACGTGGGAGCTGGCGGGACCCTTCGTCAGGGAACGCCGCATGAGGTAGCGGTTGAGGACAGTCTCAACACCAGGTACGGCGTCGAGCGTGTCGTGCGCGAGGCGTTCAAGCGGGCGCGAGCTAGGCCGCGCCGGCACCTGACGCTGGTGCACAAGGACAACGTGCTCGTGCACGCAGGGGGTCTTTGGCGGCGTACGGCGGGTGACGTCGCCGTGGACTTCCCCGATGTGACGCTGGACTACCTCCACGTGGATGCCGCGGCGATGTTCTTCGTCACCCGCCCCGAGCGTTTCGACGTGGTCGTCACGGACAACCTCTTCGGCGACATCCTCACCGACCTGGGTGCTGCGATCGCCGGCGGGATCGGCCTGGCAGCGAGCGGGAACATCGACCCGAGTCGGACCAACCCCAGCATGTTCGAGCCGGTGCACGGGTCCGCGCCGGACCTCGCGGGGCACGGTGTGGCGGACCCGACGGCGACCGTGCTGAGCGTGGCGCTGCTGCTTGCCCATCTCGGCCATGACGATGCTGCAGCGCGGGTCGAGGCCGCGGTCGCCGAGGATCTTCTGACGCGGGGAGCGAAGGTTCGCCGAACAGAAGAGGTCGGGGACGCGCTGGCCGCGCTCGTCGGATGATCGCTTTCGCGGATGAGCGCCACGCTGCGTGAGCAGGACGCCTGGGTGGTCGGCTACCGTGGACACCATGTCTGATGCCCTCACCCCGTCCGTTGAGCTCTCGACGACCCGAGTGCCGGAGGAGCAGCGCACCACGGCGTTGGCCGAGCCAGGGTTCGGCCGCACTTTCACCGATCACATGGTCACCGCGGAGTGGAACGCCGACCGCGGCTGGCACACCGCTCGGATCCGGCCGTACGGTCCGCTCGAATTGGACCCCGCGACGTCCTTCCTGCACTACGGGCAGGCGATCTTCGAGGGCTTCAAGGCCTACGGCCACGAAGACGGCTCGGTGCACACCTTTCGCCCCGAGGCGAACGCACAACGGTTCCAGCGGTCAGCCCGCCGGCTGGCCCTGCCGGAGCTGCCGGCGGACGCCTTCGTGGCGCTGGCCGACGAGCTGGTGCGCACCGACCGCGACTGGGTCCCGCGGGGCGGCGAGAAGAGCCTCTACCTGCGACCATTCATGCTCGGCACCGAGGTGGGTCTTGGCGTGCGTCCCTCCAACGCCGCGCTCTTCCTGATCATCGCCTCGCCCGCGGGCTCCTACTTCGCCGGCGGGGTTAAGCCGGTCGGCATCTGGCTCTCCGAGGAGTTCAGCCGGGCCGCCCCGGGCGGCACTGGTGCGGCCAAGTGCGCCGGTAACTACGCCGCGAGTCTTGTCGCTCAGCAGGAGGCCATCTCGCAGGGCTGCGACCAGGTCGCCTTCGTCGACTCGGTCGAGCGGCGCTGGATCGAAGAGCTCGGTGGGATGAACTTGTATTTCGTCTTCGACGACGGCTCGTTGGTCACGCCGGAGCTGACCGGATCCATCCTGGAGGGCGTCACGCGCGACGCGATCCTCACGATCGCTGGTGAGCTCGGCCATAAGGTCGAGGAGCGACGGATCGACATCGACGAGTGGCGCAACGGGGTCGCCTCGGGCCAGATCGCCGAGGTCTTCGCCTGCGGAACCGCTGCGGTGGTGACGCCGGTCGGGCGGTTGAAGTGGCGGGGTGGAGAGGTGACGACCGGTGACGGTGGCACCGGCACGGTGACGCAGTCCATCCGCGACACGCTGCTCGCCATCCAGCTCGGTCAGGCCGAGGATACGCACGGGTGGCTGCACCAGGTTCTGTAACTCCGGCCAATTCTCAGCGCGCCCGCTCCAATTGGTGCATGCTCGGGCGATGCACAGCACTCTGATTATTCGTATCTAGCGCGCCTGCCACTTCGAGCAGCCGTGCCGACCTCCCGCATACCGCGGGGGGTCGTCGTCATTTCCGGGAGAAACCATGTCTGGCACCTTCTCCGCCGAGACGTTCCACGTCTATGACACCACCTTGCGCGACGGTGCCCAGCGGGAGGGTCTGGCGCTGACCGTCGAGGACAAGCTCAAGATCGCCCGCCACCTTGACACCCTCGGCGTCGGCTTCATCGAGGGTGGCTGGCCCGGGGCCAACCCCAAGGACGCTGAGTTCTTTGCCCGCGCGCGGACTGACCTCGACCTGCGGCACGCGATGCTCTCCGCTTTCGGAGCCACCCGGCGGCCGGGCGCCGCCGCTGCCGACGACGCCCAGGTGGCTGCGCTGCGCGAGTCCGGTGCCCCGGTTGTCTGCCTCGTCGCCAAGTCCCACTCCCGGCACGTGACGGATGCTCTTCGAACAACACCGGCGGAGAACTTGGCGATGATCGCGGACACCGTCCGTCATCTGCGCGCCGAAGGTCAGCGGGTCTTCGTCGATGCGGAGCACTTCTTCGACGGCCATGACGCCGATCCGACGTATGCCGCAGCAGTGGTGACCACGGCGGCCGAAGCCGGCGCGGATGTCGTGGTGCTCTGCGACACGAACGGCGGCATGATGCCTGGCCGACTCGCCGAGACGGTCCACGGTCTGCAGTCGCTCGGGGTCCGACTCGGCATTCACTGCCACAACGACACCGCCTGCGCCGTAGCCAACACGCTGGCTGCTGTGGATGCCGGCGTCACGCATGTGCAGGGCACAGCGAACGGCTACGGCGAGCGCTGCGGCAACGCTGACCTGTTCAGCGTCGTTGCCGGGCTTGAGCTCAAGCTCGGGCGTCAAGTGCTGCCGCAAGGGAGGCTGTCCGACCTGGTGCGAGTCAGCCACGCGGTGGCTGAGGTTGCCAACATCGCTCCGGATCCGCACGCGCCGTACTACGGCTCGTCGGCGTTCGCCCACAAGGCTGGCTTGCATGCCAGCGCCGTGAAGGTCGCACCCGAGCTATACCAGCACGCCGCCCCGGAGTCGGTCGGCAACGACATGCGGATGCTCGTGTCCGAGCTCGCCGGACGGGCGACAATCGAGCTCAAGGGCCGTGAGCTCGGGCTCAATCTTGCCGACCGGCCCGAGGTGACCAAGGCCGTTGTCGAACGCGTCAAGGCGCTGGAGTCGAGGGGCTACACCTTCGAGGCGGCAGACGCGTCGTTCGAGCTGTTGCTGCGCGAGGAGATGGGCTGCCCGGTGAGCTACTTCACCGTCGAGTCATGGCGCACGATCGTGGAGCAGCGTGCTGACGGATCGGTGGTCAGCGAGGCCACGGTCAAGCTGCACGCGAAGGGCGAGCGGATCGTCGCGACCGGCGAGGGCAACGGTCCGGTGCACGCGCTCGACACCGCATTGCGCATCGCACTCGAGCGGATCTATCCGGACCTCGCCTCGATGGAGCTCGTCGACTACAAGGTCCGCATCGTCGACGGCGGTGCGGGCACGGGGGCAGTGACTCGCGTCCTGGTGGAGACCAGTGATGGGACGGGGGAGTGGGACACGCTGGGCGTCGACGAGAACATCATCGCCGCGTCGTGGCAAGCGCTGGAGTCCGCGATCTCCTACGGCCTGCTCCGCCAAGGCGTCGCGCCGGCCGGCTGACCTCGAGGTGCGGGCTAGTCGGCGGGAGGCACGTCGTCGGTCATGTCGCGGGACGATACCCTGGCGAGGCCCGACCCGACATCGTGAGGTTCTTGCGTGCGCATCGCCCGGTTCAGCGTGGATGGTGAGGTCGCGTTCGCAGCCGTCGAGGGGGACGAGCTCGCCGTCATCGACACCCATCCCTTCGGTCGCATCACCTTCACCGGAGCGCGGCTGCCCATGTCGCTGGCGCGACTCCTGCCGCCGGTGCTGCCGAGCAAGGTCGTCGCCATCGGAAAGAACTACGCCGCTCATGCCCGCGAGATGGGCAGCGAAGCGCCCGCTGAGCCCGTCATCTTCCTCAAGCCTTCAACGGCAGTGGTGGGGCCGGGGTCTGCGGTCGCTCGCCCCGGCAACGTCGGGCGGGTCGACTACGAGGGAGAGCTGGCCGTCGTCATCGGTCGACTCGCTCGCGACGTACCTCGGGCGAAAGCACTTGATGTCGTGCTCGGCTACACCTGCGCGAACGACGTGACCGCCCGTGACCAGCAGCTGGCCGATGGCCAGTGGGCCCGGGCGAAGGGCTACGACACTTTCTGTCCGCTCGGGCCATGGATCGAGACTGATCTCGACCCGACCGACCTGCTCCTGGAGACCACAGTCAACGGAGAGGTACGCCAGTCGTCCCGCACCAGCTTGATGCTGCACGACGTCGCGTCGCTGATCGAACGCGTCAGCGCGGTGATGACGCTGCTGCCGGGTGATGTCCTGCTGACCGGCACCCCGGACGGCATCGGGCCGGTTGTTGCGGGGGACGAGATGTCGGTCACGATCGAAGGAGTGGGCACGTTGCACAATCCTGTGGTCGACCGATGAGCGTCCGAGTACGGGTCGCTCCCTCCCCGACGGGGGACCCCCACGTCGGCACGGCGTACATGTCGCTGTTCGACCTGGCCTTCGCCCGCCAGCAGGGTGGGCAGTTCGTCATCCGAATCGAAGACACCGATCGCGCCCGGCTCCAAGAGGGCAGCGAGCAGCAGGTGTACGACATGCTGCGCTGGCTCGGCCTGGAGTGGGACGAAGGTCCTGATCGCGGCGGGCCCTTCGGGCCGTACCGTCAGTCCGAGCGACTCGACACCTATCGTCCATACGTCGACCAGCTCGTCGCGGACGGACACGCTTACCACTGCTGGTGCTCCGGCGAACGACTTGCGGCAATGCGTGAGGAGCAGCAGCGGGCGAAGCTGCCTACCGGCTACGACCGGATGTGCGTCGGCAAGACGCGTGAAGAGCGGGCAGCCCTTCCCGGCGCGCAGGAGACGCCCGTCGTGCGGATGCTCGTGCCGGATGAGCCGCCGCTGACGTTCATCGACCTGATCCGTGGCGAGCTCTCCGCTCCGCGCCCCGACGACCAGGTGCTGCTCAAGGCCGACGGCTTCCCGACCTACCATCTCGCGGTCGTCGTCGATGACCACTTGATGGGCATCACGCACGTCGTACGTGGTGAGGAGTGGATCTCCTCGACGCCCAAGCACCTGCTGCTCTTCGACTGGCTCGGCTGGGAACGCCCGGCGTTCGCGCACATGCCGCTGCTGCGCAACGTGGACAAGTCGAAGATCTCCAAACGGAAGAACCCGGCCACCCGGCTGACCTGGTTCGTCGAGCAGGGCTACCTGCCGGAGGCGCTGCTCAATTTCCTCGGCCTGCTCGGCTACTCGCTTCCGTCGGGGGAGGAGATCTTCACCTTCGAGGAGATGTCGGCGTCGTTCGACTGGACTCGGGTCAACACCGTCGGCCCGGTCTTCGACCTGGACAAGCTGGCCTGGCTCAACGGTCACTACATTCGCGAGCTCGCTGTGGAGGACTTCGCCCGACGATCCCTGCCTTATCTGCACGAAGCCGGGCTCGTCGCCGAGCCGCCGACGCCGGCCGAGCTGGAGCTGCTGGCGGCCGTCGTACCTCTTGTGCAGACCCGCGTCGCGGTGCTCTCCGAGCTGCCCGGCCTGGTGCGGTTCCTCTTCGTCGACGAGGCAGACTTCGCCCTTGACCCGGCGGCGTCGGCGAAGACGATGCTCGGCGAAGTCGCACCCTGGCTGGTGGCGGCGGCCGACGCCCTGGCGGCGCTGCCCTCCTGGAGTGCGGTCACCATCGAGGAGTGCCTGAAAACCACTCTCGTCGAGGGGCTCGGCCTCAAGCCGAGGCAGGCCTTCGCCCCGGTGCGCCTGGCGGTCACCGGTGGGCCCATCTCGCCGCCGCTGTACGAGTCGATGGAGCTGCTCGGCCGGGATCGGACGCTGACTCGGCTGCGCTCCGCGGTGGTCGACATCCGCGGCTGGTAGGCGCGCTCGCCTTTGGAGTGGTCGGTCGGCTCCGGTAGGATGGCCTTCGTCCTGGTGGCCCTGGCTGCTGGGACGTGCCATTGGGGTATGGGGTAATTGGCAGCCCGGCGGTTTCTGGTTCCGTTAGTCTTGGTTCGAGTCCAGGTACCCCAGCGCACACCAGCCGGGCCCACCCGGTAGCATGGAACGGCAAGTCCGGCCCCCGTCGTCTAGCGGCCTAGGACGCCGCCCTCTCACGGCGGTAGCGGCGGTTCGAATCCGCTCGGGGGTACGACGGTCGGGTTGAGAGAAGTTCGGCCTATGCGTCTTGCAGCGGGTTGTCGGAGTAGGGCATTCCGGTCGCCGGATTGATGTCGGGGCCCAGGGCGATCACCCCTTCAGGGTCGTACAGGCTGATCAGTTCGTACGCGAAGGTGAGCTTGTCGCCGATACGTTGGCCTCTCGGCTGCCATCGCGACCACAACTGAAGGTTCTCCAGCCGGTTGTCGACACGGTCACCGTTGCGATGGTGGACCGACTCGTCGGTGGTGAGCGGCCTGCCCAAGGCCCGCGCCATGACAATCCGGTGCTCGAGATCGCTGGTGCGACCCCCCACCAGCCACCGCTCGTCGGGACCTATCGGCACCTTGCGATAACCGTGTGAGAGGCCGCCCACACCTCGTGCCACCTTGACAGGTTCAGAGGCTCGCTCGTCGCCCGTCGTCCGCAGGCGAACGTAGTGGGCCGGACACCTT
>Ga0136633_1000130_pt1 | contig 53452 bp, 52 predicted proteins | sample AntDrymeUQ832206_2_FD_105494 | JGI IMG/M metagenome (GOLD analysis project Ga0136633, IMG submission 105494) | Polar desert sand microbial communities from Dry Valleys, Antarctica - metaG UQ83 (22.06) | ecosystem: Environmental > Terrestrial > Soil > Desert | place: Antarctica: Dry Valley... | reverse complement strand
CCGCGCCCGAGAAGCGTCGACGTCAGCCCGACCGACGTATGGGTCGCGACGGCCGCGCCCCCAGTCACGGCGAGGATGAGGCCCGCGAGAAGGGCCGCCCGCTTGATTCGCATGGTTCGTGGCCTCCAGGGTGATGGCCGCTTGGGTGCGGCCTCCTCCGGAGCGTGCGGGCTGGTCAGGGCGGCCGGGTGATTCGCAGATGACAGTCGGATGACATCCGGTCGGCGGTGTCATCGAAGTGTCATCCGGCGCTCATTCGGGTTCTGCGGGCCGGCCCTACGGTGGCTTCCCAACTGCAATCGGAGGCGAACGCGATGTCCAGGCTCTTCCCGGTCTCGGTGATCCTTGTCTTCGGCCTTGCGACGGCCGGGTGCGCCGCCTCGGGCGGTCCCGGGACGACGTCGGTGGTCGTCTCGGAGACGCCCAGCCCGACAGCCAGAGCAACCCAGGAACCCTCCCCGGGACCTACCCCGAGCCCGACTCCGGAGGAATGCCCGCCGATGGCCGGCGCGGCGATCGGCGCCAACCAGACGGTCCTGGCCACGGCCAACATCTACGGCGCGGGCCATGAGTACGGGCCGGCGCCGGGTGGCGGCGGCCGCGGGACCCTGCCGCCGGTCTGGGAGCTGCCGTCCGGCGCCGGCTTTGTGACCATCTCGTGCGCGGTGGGCCGGGTCAATCCGATCCGGGACAATGGCATCTGGAACGGCGCGGCTGGCGACGGCGTCGGCCGGACAGAGGTCGAGGCCTTCGAGGGGATCTCCGGCATCGTTCACGGCCGCAACGGCATGTTCCTGGTGGGTGTCTTTCTGACGGACGCGACGCCGGTGGATCCGGCGCCTCCATTCCTCGACTTCACGGCCACCGAGACGTTCGACGAGCTCGCACCCGAGATCGGCCAGACGTTCTTTGTCGGCGATGGCCTCGGTCGCAAGTTCCTCGTCCCGGCGGGGGCGACCCGGCTGTTCCTGGGGTTCGCGGACGCCGCCCTCTACGTCGGACCGCCGGGTTGGTACGGCAACAACGTCGGCCAGCTCGACGTGACGGTCGAGGTTACGGTCGGCTGACCGCGCGGAGTCTGGCAGCGCCTCCATGGCGGTTGCGCCCCGGCCGGGGTGGCAGGCCGCGCCCGACTGGTCCGATCCGGCCGGAGCTCGCCTAGCTCGGGGAACTTCGTAACACGGCCATGAAGCAACGGGCGTGGCTTGATCATCGGCCGCGCGTGGCGCACGGTGCCGATCTCCTTGGAGAGGTAGCGATGGGCGTCAGCCGTCAGGCGTCGGTGGCTGGGACGAACGTCGCGGCGAACAGATCTTCTTCTGAGGCTCTCGCCCTAGCCGCGTCCATCGGCTGGCTGCTCACCGGAACTGGTCGAAGTCCGGCGGCATGACGACGTCGCGGATCGAGCCCTCGCCGCGGGTGAACGCCGCTCCTCGCACCACGGCCACCGGGCGCCCCGAGACCTTCCCGAACGCGAGCTCCGCCGCCGAGGCCAGCTCGTCCGCCACGGCGCGGACCGTCGAGCGCATCACCCGGCCGTCGTGATCGGGCGTCCCGCGAAGGTCGTCGAGCGGCAGCAGGCCTGACACGCCGATCGCGACGTCGACGATCCCCCAGCGCCACGGCCGGCCGAACGAGTCGGACACGATCACCGCCACGTCGACCGCGAACCGACGGCGGACGGCGGCGCGCACCCGCCCAGCCGACGCATCGGGGTCCTTCGGCAGAAGCGTCACCACCGAGCCCGACCCCGGACCGACGTTCGACGCGTCCACCCCGCCGTTCGCGCACACGAAGCCGTGCGGCGTCTCGGTGATCAGCAGGCCGTTCGCCATCCGGACGACCCGCTTCGCCTCGCGCAGGACGACCTCGACCTGGCGCGGGTCGCGGTCGAACCGGCGGGCGAACTCGACCGCCTCGGGCCGCGGCTCGACGGTCGTGAGGTCGACGATCGCGCCCTCGGCCTTCGACACGATCTTCTGGGTGACGACGAGGACGTCGTCGTCCCGGAGCGGCAGTACGCCCGAGGCCTCGATTGAGTCGCAGATGAGCGCCGGTAGATCGTCGCCCGGCTTGACCTCCGGGATCCCCTCGAGGGCGACGACCCGCAGCTCAGTGGCCATCGACGGCGCCGGGCACGGCCTCCTCGACGAGCAGCAGGTCGTCGGGCGTGTCGAGATCGAGCGTCAGCGGGCCGTCGAGCTCGACGAGCCGCGCCCCGGCCTCGACCGCGCAAGCCGCGTGGGCGGCCCGGCTGTCGCCGCCGAACCCGAACTCGATCGCATCGGGCGGGGCGACGAGCAGCGCATTCGTGCCGCGCCGGTGGCGATCGGGAACGATCACGACAAGCGGCCGGTCTCCGTGGCGGAGCGGAGCGAGGACGGCCGCGATAGCAGCGGGCGCGACCATCGGCAGGTCGATCGGCAGGACGAGCACGGCGTCCGCGCCGCCCGCGACGGCCTCCTCGCGCGCCTCACGGAGCCCGCGGTTAAGGCCCTGGCTCCGCTGCCGGAGCGGCCGCGCGCCGGCGGCCAGCGCGAGCCCGCGAACCTCATCGTCCGGCGTGACGACGATCGTTTCCGCGACGCCGGGCGTGTTCACGGCCGCCTCGACGGTCCGCCGGACCATCCTCGTTACGAGATCCCGGCGCTCCTCCGCGTCGAGCGTCTCGCCGAGCCGCGACTTCGCCCCGTCGAGCGTGCCGACCGGCACGATGACCACGACGCGGGGTAGGGGAGAGGCTTGGGCTTCCACGGTCGCATCGTACGCGAGCGCGCGGCGGCGCCCGGGACGACGCCTAGAGACCGGGTTGCCTTCTCGCCGTCCGGCCGGATCTCGTCGGAGGCGAGCTCGTGCAGGTCGCTCGATGGACGACCCGATCCGCGGCCTTCGTGAGCTTGGGCGGATCGGGCGGTGGGTCCAGCGGCAGCTGGCGCAGCCGCTCCTCGGCCTCGAGCATGCGGTCGATCGCGACTCGATCGGGTCGACTGGATCGGGCGGCCGCTGGTCGGTCACTCCTCTAGGGTGGCCAGGCCCCGGTTCGTTCCCGTCACGCCGCGCCCCCCGGCATCAAGGCGACCTAACTAACCTTGCCTCGCTACCCTCGAACGGCGGCGGCGATCGCGATGACCCCGAGGGCGACGATCAGCGCCCCCGAGGCCCGGTTGACCCAGACGAGGGCTGCCGGAGTGACCCGAGCCCGTAGCCGGCCCACCACCGTCGTCAGCACGACCCACCAGAGCGCCGAACCGAGGAGCACCCCCAGCGTCAGCGTCGCCGCCCCCAGGAACGACCCACCGCTCAGCCCGAGCGCCGCGAACACCGCCGCGAATGACAGGATCGTCATCGGGTTGGTCATCGTCAGCCCGTAGATCGAGAGGAAGGCCGCGGCCAGGCCCGGTCGATCGGCGTCCGAGGGCGCCGTCGTCGGCCGAGCCACGAACGTCCGATACCCGAGCCAAACGAGCACGACCCCGCCGACGAGCCCCAGCACCGCCCGGCTACCCACGAGCACGCTCGTTACCGCGGTCAGCCCGAATGCGGCGATCGCGGCGTAGGTCGCGTCCGCCAGCGCCACGCCCAGCCCCGAGACGAGCCCGTACAGCTGCCCGTGGGCGAGCGTCCGGCGGATCGTCAGCAGGCTGATCGGCCCGACCGCTGCCGCGATCGTGAACCCCAGCCCGATCGCCCGGGCGAGCAGGGCAATGTCCATTGTTCGGGCCTCCTATGGCCCTCGACACGGTCCGGACACGATGACGCCCCCGGCCATGCCGAGGGCGATCGTTCCGTTCGATGAGCGCCCGATCCGGGCGCAATGTCAAACCGAGCCGTCCCTCCCGCGGGGCGGCTGCTGCTGCGACTTCGTGGTGCGAATGCGGAGCGTCATTCAGGCGCGACTCTGCCGACGGCGGGCGATGCTGTCAAGCCCGACCGTGGTCACCGAGTGAAGTCCTCGGCCAGAATCACGGACCCGAGAGGCACATCGACGACGACCCGCGAGCCTTCGAGGCCGCCCTCGTCGTAGATCACCTCGAACCGGCCGAACTCCGGTGGCAGTTGCCACTCCGCGTGGTCGAAGTGGAGTCCCTGTAGCCGTTCGGGTGGCAGGCCCGCGCACGAGCTGATCAAGTTGCGGATCAAGGTCGCTCGAGAAGGCCCTCAGCCCGAGGTAGAAGGTCACGAACGAGTCGGGTCGAACCGTGAAGATGTAGTGGTCCATCCGCGCATCGTCCGACGGATCGGGCACTCCCTGAATGCTCACTTGGCACTCCGCGAAAGCACACATTCCGTCCGCCGCGATGGCGCCATACGGTTGTCCGTCGAACGTCCAGACCGCTTCTGAGAGCTGGGTCGCCACGTCGCGGCGAACGAGCTCCGCTGCGGAACTGGGCGCCCTACGAAGAATTGCCATCATGTCGTCGGCCGAGTAGGGCCGCCTGGGCTCCGGCAAGACGATCCGGGGCGGCTGAGTCGGTGATCGTGGCGGCGGCGAGGTTGGCGAGGCGCACGAGGCCACGAGAGCCGCGAGCAATCCGATTCGGATCCAGCCGCTAGCGCGCGTCGAGAATCTCCCCGGCGAGGCGGGCTCGGGCGGCGTCGTCGGACATGATCGTGTCGGTGACGACCACCTTAAGGCCGAGGGCCTCGATCGCCGCTCGGAGCTTGGCGTCCACCGTATCGATGACGAACGTGTCGACCCAGCTGTTGTAGAGGCGAGCCACGCCGAGGGCGGTCGACTCGTGGCCGAGCGACGCGAGCATCCGGTCGGCTGGCCCCTTGAGGGCCTTGCCACCCACGATCCCCGAGACCGCGACGATGGGCGTTCCGGCCGCGCGAGCGACCGCAAGGGCCTCGCTCACGCCCGCGACCGCGAGGATCGGCCCGATCGACACGATGGGGTTCGACGGCGCGACGACGACGACCGAGGCCGACCCGATTGCGTCGAGGACCTCGGGTGTGGCCGTAGCCCGCTCGGCTCCGCGGAAACGGACCTCGCGGACCTCCGGTTTCTGGTGGCGTCGGACGAAGTAGTCCTGGAAGTCGAGCCAGCCATCGTCGGTCCGGACCTCGGTGCGCACGGGGGCGTCGGTCATTGGCACGATCCGGGCAGCGACGCCGAGCGATCGCTGGAGGTGGAGGCAGACCTCCGTCAGCCGCTCGCCGGCCGCGAGCCGGCGCGTTCGGGCGATATGAGTTGCGAGGTCGCGATCGCCCAGCCGGAACCACGTCTCCTCGCCGTACCGCTCCAGCATCGCCGCGGCGGCGAACGTCTCGCCTTCGAGCCCCCAGCCCTGCTCCCGATTCGCGAGCCCGGCCAGGGTGTACATCACGGTGTCGTGGTCCGGCATCACGAGCAGGCCGTGCCGCTCCGTGTCGTCGGCGGTGTTGACGACGACCGTCAGTCGATCGCCGAGATAAGACTGGAGGCCGTGGGCCAGCTTTGCGCCGCCGACGCCCCCGGCGAGGGCGACGACGCTCGCCGGCTCAGGCATCCCCGAGGGCGGCCGCCACCTCGCCGATCCGGTCGATCGTCTCGCGGTCGTACGGCGCGGGGAGTCGAGCGATCACCGTCTCGAAGCCCATCTCGCGGTACGGGCCGAGGGTCTCGGCGAGGAGCGCGGGCGGGCCGAGGAGGGCAGGTGACATCTTCCCGGCGTCCGTCTCCTGGTTGTGTGCCAGCCGCTCCGCCAGGGCGGCCTCGGCGGCCCCCACATCGTCACGGATCACCATCGGGAAGCTGATCGTCAGCTCGATCGTCGAGCGGTCGCGGCCAACGTCCGCGCAATGGCCGTCCAGCGTGGCGAGCTTCCCGCGGACCTCATCTACCGTCCCGGCCGTGTTCCAGGCGTCCGCCCGCAGCGCGGTGGTCCGCAGCGTCTTCTTCGGACCCGAGCCGCCGACGAGGATCGGCAGCCGGGCCTGGATCGGGCGCGGCTCGCACAGAGCATCGTGCAACTGGTAGTGCTTTCCCTCGTGCGTGACCCGCTCGCCGTCGAACAGGCGACGCATGAGCATGACCGCCTCGTCGAGTCGGTCGAGCCGCTCCCCGAACCCGGCCCCGAAGTCGATGCCGAACGCGTCGTGCTCGCGCTCGAACCAGGCGCCGCCGATCCCGAGGATGGCGCGGCCGCCGGACAGGTGATCGAGCGTCGTCGCGAGCTTCGCGGTGTGGCCCGGGTTGCGGAACGTGTTCGCGCCGACCATCAAGCCCAGCTTCACACGCTTCGTGATCGTCGCGGCGCCGCACAGCGTCGCCCAGCCCTCGAAGATCGGCTGCTCCCACGGCCCGAAGATCGCGAGGAGGTGGTCCCACGTCCAGATCGAATCCCAGCCCGCGTCCTCGGCCGCGAGCGCCGCGTCGCGCCAGCCGGGCCAATCGGTCGCCTGCGACCAGAGCTGCGCCCCGAACTTCATGTCAGGCAGTCAGCTTCGGCAGGACGTCGCGGGCAAAGACCTCGATCCACTCGGTCTGGTTGCGCCCGACGTTGTGGAGGTAGATCTGGCCGAAGCCCATGTCGAGGTACTTCTGGATCTCCGCGCGGTGCTTCTCCGGGTCCGCCGAGATCAGCATCCGGCCCTTGAAGTCCTCCGCCCGGACGAGCTTCGCCATCTGAGCGAAGTCCAGCGGCGAGCGGATGTCCTGCTTCGGGAACTTCATCCCGCCGTTCGGCCATTCCGTCATCGCGTTCTTCAGCGCCTCCTCGTCAGTCGGCGCCCACGACAGGTGGAGCTGGAGGATGCGGGGCATCGTCGAGGGGTCCTTGCCGGCCTCGCGCGCTCCCTCCTCGAACTTCTCGAAGACGGTGTCGATCTTCTCCTCGGCCGCACCGACGGTGATGATCCCGTCGCACAGCGCGCCGGTCTTCTTCGCGGTGATCGGCCCTGCCGTCGCGACGTAGATCGGCGGCGGCTCGTCCGGCATCGTCCAGAGCCGCGTTGTCTCGAGCTTGTAGAACTTGCCCTCGTGCTTGACGTCCTTGTCGCGGCTACCGAACAGCTTGCGGATGATCTCGATCGCCTCGAACATCCGGGCGATCCGCTCCGGCGTCTCCGGCCAGTACGAGGCCATGATGTGTTCGTTGAGTGCCTCGCCGGACCCGAGACCCAGCCAGTGGCGGCCGGGGTACATCGCGGCAAGGGTCGCCGAGGCCTGGGCGACGATGGCCGGGTGCATCCGGAACGACGGGCACGTCACGCCGGGTCCGACGTCGCCCTTCGTCCGTTCGCCGATCGCGGTCATCACGTTCCACACGAAGGCCGCCTGACCCTGCTGGGGAACCCACGGCTGGAAGTGATCGGCGGCCATGACGCCATCGAATCCGGCCTTCTCGGCCGCGACCGAGTACTCGACGACCTCCTGCGGACCGAACTGCTCGAGCATCGCTGCGTACCCGATCTTCGCCTTCGCCATCGTCAGCTCCAGTACTCGTAGGTGCGATCGATGCGCACCGCGAAGGTGATCCGGTCCTGGCCCTTGAAGCCGGCAGGGTCGCCGCCGTAGCGGCGGGCCATTGCCTGGATGTCCTCGATCGCGGCGTCGCCCGTGCGGACGACCTCCGCGCTGCCGCTCAAGCCCACCCAGTGGCCCAACTCCTCGTGATCGTGTACCGCGACGTTGATCCGTGGATCTCGCTCGAGGTTGCGCGGCCACTTCCGCTCGCGCCGGCTGTTGAGATACAGCATGTCGCCGTCGAGCGCGTACCAGACGACGGCCTGATGGGGCGAGCCGTCAAGGCCGAGCGTCGCGATCGTCGCAAACCGCGGCGCGGCGAGGAACTCGCGAAGTGGTTGGGGAATGGCCGTCGAGGCTCCGGCCGAGATCGAGGACATGGCCGGATGGTACGCGAGCCGTCTGACTCGCGGCGATCTCTACTCGACCGCGATGACCGCGCTGCTTGCCGGCCGGCGGACTCGCGCCCGCGACGACGCGACGACCGACCCGAGGACGTCGAGCCGGCGCGGCGGTTGCGGTGTCGCCGCGGGCCTGCCGAGCAGGTACCCCTGGCCGAGCTCGACGCCGAGCATCTTGAGTGCCGTGAGATCCGCCCGCTTCTCGATTCCCTCGGCGAGGAGCTGAGCGCCGATCCGCCGGCCGAAGGACACGAACGCCTCGACGAGGGCCTGCTTCGCGTCGTCCTTCGCAATCCCGTGGGCGATCTCCCGGTCGATCTTGATGCCCGACGGGCGGAGGGCGGCAATGAGCGTGAAGCTGGCGTAGCCCGCACCGGCGTCATCGACGGCGAACCCGAAGCCGAGCCGGCGGAGCGCTTTGACCTGCTTCCTCAGCGGCACGACATCCGACACCGCCTGCTGCTCTGTGCACTCGAGCGTGATATGGCGCGGAGTGAGGCCGACCGCCCGGACCGCCTGGGCGAACCGCTTCGCCTCGAACATCGGGTCGAGGAGGCTGGCCGGAGTCAGGTTGATCGCGAACCGGAACGGCTCCTTGCCCTCGAGGGTGCGGAGAGCCTGGATCGCACCGGCTCGCTCGAGGATCGCCCGGACGATGAAGTTGTCGAGCTCCACGGATCGCTCCGTGTCGATCGCGGCCTGGACGATCGAGCTGATCGACTGGGGGAGCATCGGCATCTCGGGCCGGAACAGGCACTCGTACTCATGGAGCTGGCCCGTCGCGAGCTGGACGATCGGCTGGAACTGGACGGCGTGCTTGTTGCGGAGGTTGAAGAAGTAGTCGAGCGTCTTCGTCTGGACGACCTGCGTCGATTGGGCCATCCCGATCCGGTCCGCGAGTCCGGATAGCTGGACGGCGGCCGACAGGGCGACGACGTAGCGGTCGCTCTCGGGCAGCGAGCGGTCGATCGCGACGAGACCGAAGTCGGGGGAGCGGACGCCGCGCGCGATCTCGCCGACGAGCAGGTCGGTCAGGTCGCTGGCGGGGGCGATGATCGCGCTGCCCGATTCGAGGTCCAGGACGCGTGCTTCAGGAAGGACCTGCGCCACCCGGTTTGTGAACCGGATGTCGCGGGACCAGAGAAGCCGCTCCTCCTCGCCCGGACGGGGAAGTGAAAAATCGCACGCACGGACCCCGAATCGACGTCGCACCGGGACGCGGGGTGGTCCCGAACGGCGTTCAGCCCATGATGGCGTTGAGCGTCCCCTGCGGCGGGGGCGCCAAGGGTCCTGGGGCCGGATAGCCCGATCGTACCTTCCAGCGGACGCAAGGCTCGTTCATTGATGACCCTCGGGTGCATACGAGGCGGGAGGCGGTGGACTTGTTCGTATTCTCCTGAGGGTCATCGGTTGGACGCGGAACTCTCCCGGGCCGCTCGATAGCGGATCTCCTCGACGGCGGTTCCGTCGAAGTCGATCGGGCGAGCGGCACCGTCCGGTTGCCAGCCCATCGCCGCGTAGAACCGGCGGCCGCGCTCGTTTGCGGTGAGGACCCAGAGCACGACCGGGTCGATGTCGCGCTCGCCAAGGTCGGCGATCGCCCTGCGAAACAGCCGCGTCCCGAGTCCGCGGCCCCACATTGCCGGGTCGAGGTAGATCGCCAGGAGCTCGCCGGCCCCGGCCGGCAGGTCGTCGTCGCGGCCGGGACCGGTCGAAGCGAACCCGACGACCCGGCCGTCGGACTCGGCTACCCAGAGGCGATGGCCGCCGGGCTTTTCCAATGACTCCCGCCAGAACCCTTCACGCCGCTCCACGGACAGGCCATCGAGGACTGCCTGGGGAACCACGCCCGCGTAGGCCGCTCGCCAGGTTACGACGTGGACGCGAGCGACCGATGGGGCATCCGCCGGCGTTGCCGTGCGGACGCGGTCGGCCGTCACGTGAGAAGCTCGCCGGCACGTATCGGCAGGTCGAGGCGGTTCTCGGGCGGCGCGAGCGGGCACGCCCATTGGGGGTCGAACGCGCACGACGGATGGAACGCGAAGTTGAAGTCGAGGACCAGGGTGCCGCGCTCGGCGTCGCCCCCGAGGTCGGCGCTTTTCGCCGTGTCGAGCAAGTACCGACCGGCGCCGTAGGTCTCGCTGCCGTTCGTCGCGTCGCGGAAGGGCAGGAAGAGCCCGCCCGCATAGCCGGCCATCCAGAAGAGGGACAGCCGGCGCGGGCCGTTGGCGAAGGGGATCTCGACGGCGCCGATCCGCGAGAAGGCGAGGCTGTCGGTGCCGCTGTTCGGCAGGTCGAGCGGGAGGGCGCCGGGCGGCGCCGGCGGCGCTGGAATCACCGACGTTTCGAACCGAACGGCCGGGTCGTACGGCCAGTGGTGAGCCCGGAAGGCCGCCCGCTGCTCGCGCGGCACCGGCGACTGCGTGTGATCGCGGAACAACTCCTCGCGGCCCGCGACCCACTGCTGCCAGGCGGCCTGCGGGTCGTCGCGGGCCATCCGTCGGACGTCTGCGTACAGCTCGCCGACGCGGCGGCGCCAGTCCGCGAGGGCGAGGCGATCGAGGTCCGTCACGACGCCGGTCATCGTACGCTCGCACAAGCGCAGGTCGCGGGCCCGGCCTCGGGGCTAGAATCGGCCCGCACGACGGATGGTGGTGAGGAGGAGTTCGTGGCGGATACGGCCGACATCGGCGTCTTCGGAGGCTCGGGCTTCTACTCGCTGCTCGAGGACGTCCGCGAGGTCAAGGTGGACACGCCGTACGGCCCGCCGTCGGACAGCTTCTTCCTCGCCACCGTGTCGAAGCGGAAGGTCGCGTTCCTGCCGCGACACGGCCGGCGCCACACGATCCCGCCCCACCGGATCAATTACCGGGCGAATGTTTGGGCGATGCGCTCGCTCGGTGTCAAGGCGGTCATCTCGCCGTGCGCGGCCGGCTCGCTGCAGCGCCACGTGAAGCCCGGCGACTTCGTGTTGTGCGACCAATTCGTCGACCGGACGCGGGGCAGGGCCGACACCTTCTACGACGGGCCGATCGTCACCCACCTCTCGGCAGCCGACATCTACGACCCGGTCCTCCGGGGCATCGCGTCGGAGGTCATTCGGGAGCACGGGATCCCGATGCACGAGCGGGGCACGATCGTGATCATCAACGGCCCGCGATTCTCGACGAAGTCCGAATCGAAGTGGTTCAGCGACGCCGGCTGGGAGGTCATCTCGATGACCCAGTACCCGGAGGCGTACCTGTGCCGCGAGTTGGGCATGGCCGTCGTCAACATTGCCCTGATCACCGACTACGACGCGGGCGTCCTCGAAGGCACCGAGGCGGTCGACGCCCGCAGCGTTCTCGAGGTGTTCGCCCAGAACGCCGAGCGGATTCAGAAGGTCGTCCTCGAGATGATTGCGCGGTTCCCCGCCGACCTCGACGCGCTCGGTGCACGGTCGGCGCTCGAGCACACCCGCGGCGACGGTCACGCGGCGTCCGACGAGGACATCCGGCTCTTCGAAATCGGGCTCTAGGCGACCGGGCCGCATGGACGATCGCCCGCCGATTGGCGTCAGCCTCGCGACGATCGGCGTGTCGTTCCGGTGGTGGCGCGACAGCGCGCAGCGGCTCGAGGCCGCGGGCTACGAGGGCATCTGGTCGTGGGACCACTTCACGCCGAAGGGGTCACGCCCGAACCCCGTCCTCGAGGCGTGGACGACGCTGACGGCAGTCGCGGCCGTCACGTCGCGGGTGACGCTCGGAACGTTCGTCGCGAACGTCATGAACCGGCACCCGGCCGTGCTGGCCAGGATGGCGGCCACGTTCCAGGAGGCGAGCGGCGGCCGCCTCGTCCTCGGCATCGGGATCGGCGGGCACCCGCGGGAGCACGATGCATACGGCATACCGTTCCCCGCTGCACCCGAGCGCGTCGCCCGCCTCGAGGAGGCGATTGGGGTCCTGCGCGCGCTGTGGACGGGCGGGCCGATCGATCTTCCCGGACGTTATTACCCGCTTCGGGGGGCCCTCGCACTGCCCGTGCCGGACCCGCTGCCGCCTGTCGTCGTCGGGGCCCAGTCGCCGGGTGGGGTCCGCCTGGCGGCGCGCGTCGGGGACGGTTGGACGAGCCCTCCGGAGCGCTTCGCGGAGCTCGAGCCGATCTATCGCGCGGCGCTGGCGACGGCGGGCCGGGATCGGGCGGCGATGCGGGTGCTCGTGGGCTTCGAGGCGGGCCGCGCCGGCGAGGACGCACTCCGTGACTCGCCCTGGGTCGAGCGTCCCCGGGAGGAGCTGGCGGCGTGGCAGCAGCTCGGGGCGGACGGGGTGATCGTGACCGCGCGCACGGACGCCGACGTCGCAGGGCTCGTCCGCGCGGCCGAACGCTGGTAGCACGTGACGGGTTGTTGCATGGGCGGCAACACACCGCGGAGTTGTTGCCGGGGGCGCACGTTACGGCCTGCCAGGACTCCCAACCGGCCCGCTTGTTGCTGGCGCGGCAACAATTCGCCGTGCGTTCGCCGCGCTGGTCAGATCCTTGCTGCCACGGCAACAAAGCGAGCAGATCCGCGGGCTGTAGCCCGGCGTCGAGCTCGATGCGTGCGTCAGCAGCAACAGCCGAGACACGCCCGCGCGCCGCGCCCCGTTTGGGGTTCGTGGCACCATCAGCCAACCGATGACAAATCCGCGCGCCTCGAGGGCGCCGATCCCGGCGGATCCGACCCACCCCTGCGTCCGTTGCGGCCGCCCCGTGTCCGTGGACGTGGGACTGTGCGAGCGGTGCAACCCGCTCGGCCTATCGGATCCGGCCGCCTCGCAGGCCCACGGGACGGTGTTCCTCGCAATCGTCCTCGGGGTCGTTCTCCTCGCCGTCGCGGGGCGGGTCGCGCTGTCAGGGATTGGCCCGTTCGTGGCGCAAGTCACGGGCGTTCAGGCGGCACCGGCGGGCCTCACCGTGACGATCGACGTCCGCAACGAAGGCACGAAGGCCGGGCCCACGACGTGCCGGATCATCGATCCTGCGAACAGGGGAGTCGGGCCCGCGGCGATTGTCCAGAGTCCGCCGGTCGAGCCCGGTGAGTCGCGCGCCTTCTCGGCAACCATCCGCCAGTTCGGCACAACGCCGCGGGTCCTGACGGTCGCGTGCGAGGCGCCGTGACCGCCCCCGCCCGGTCGCGCCGCGAGCCGGACCTCGCCGACGAGCTCGCCTTCTCCCTCGAGGTCGCCGCACGCGCCGGACGTCTCCTGATGGAGCGGTACGAGCGAGTCGAGCAGATCGACTACAAGAGCGCCCGGGACGTCGTCACCGAGGTCGACCACCTGTCCGAGGCGCTCATCCTCGAGGCGATCCGGCGCGACTGGCCAGGTGACGGCATCCTCGCCGAGGAGTCAGGGGAGCACGCGGGGACCACGGCCGGGGTGGCGTCCTCGCTCGTGCGAGGGCGAACCTGGGTCGTGGACCCGCTCGACGGCACGATCAACTACGCGAACGGGATCCCTGTCTTCTGCGTCTCGATCGCCCTCGTCATCGACGGCAGACCGTCAGTCGGCGTCGTTCACGACCCGACACGCCACGAGACGTTCTCGGCGGTCGTGGGTGGCTCTGCCCGGCTCGATGGCCGCCCGATCGCGGCGAGCGACAAGGAGCGCCTGTCCGACTTCGTCGTGTCGATGGCTCTCGGAGGCAGATCCGTGGCGACCAGGGCGCGCAACGTCCGCAAGGCGATCCGCGTATCTCGTTCGATGGGCTCGGCCGCACTCGCCCTGGCCTACGTGGCGAACGGGCGGTTCGACGCGTTCGTCCAGCAGGGCGGCCTCTCGGCCTGGGACGTGGCGGCCGCAGGTCTGATCGCGGACCGCGCTGGAGCGACCGTCACCGACCTTGCGGGCGCTCCCTGGTTCGACCTGGGTCGCCAGCCGCGCTCGATCGGGATCCTGGCCGCGCCGACGGCACATCACGGGCCGCTCCTCGCGTTGGTGCGCTAGACCTCGACCCAGCGGTGTGGCCGCGATCGCAGCCGGTCGAGCCCCCACTCGTCGCAGAACGCCTCCCAGCGGCCACGCGGGGCGCCGAGCCACTCCAGCTCGCCGGGCTCCCGCTGCGGGATCTCCACGCCGTCGGCCGTCGTGCGGAGTCGCGCCAGGTCGCGATAGAGCATCGCCTCGGCCAGGCGCTCGCGGAGGACCTGCGCCAGGCCCACCTGGTTGCGGACGCCATCGAGGTGCCAGGCGCTGCCCTTGATCGGGACCTCCTCGAGGTGCCCGTACCGCGCGAGCAGGGCCGCGGCCGTCTTCGCCCCGTAGCCGGGGATCCCCGGGTAGCCGTCAGATGCGTCGCCGACGAGCGCGAGCCAGTCCGGGATCGACGCCGGCGGCACGCCCCACTTCACCCGAACCGCGGCGTCGTCGTACACGATGCGCCGGCGGCGGTCCCACAGCACGATCCGCTCGCCCTCGACAAGCTGGGCCATGTCCTTGTCCGGGGTGCAGACGAGGATCCGGTTGACCTCGAGGTTGCCGGCCCAGAGCGTCGCGGCCGCCGCGATCGCGTCGTCGGCCTCCCATTCGACCATCGGCCAGAGGACGAGCCCAAGGGCCTCGATCGCCCGCTCTGCGATCGGAAACTGGGCGAGGAGATCCGGGGGCATTCCCGCCGACGACTTGTAGCCTGGGTACAGGTCGTTCCGAAACGACTCGATCACCCGGTCGGTCGCGCAGCCGACGTGGGTCGCGCCCTCCTCGCGCAACAGGTAGAGCAGCTGGTCGCAGAGGCCCGCGACGCCGGACAGGACGGTGCCCTGCCGTCCGAGCACCGGTGGGCGCGGCGCGTAGTGCGCCCGGAACAGCTCGTACGTCGCATCGACGAGGTGGAGCTCCACGACGTCAGGCAGCCGAGCCTGCGGCGACGATGGAGACGCTCGCGGCGGCCATCGCCTCGATGGCCCGTACGCCGTCCCCGGGCTGGAGGTCGACGGCGCGGATCGCATCGCCCAGCACGAGCGTCTCGAAGCCAAGCCGGGCGGCGTCGAGTGCCGTCGCCATGACGCAGTAGTCCGTGGCAAGACCGCACACGACGACGCGCTCGATCCCGTGCTCCCGAAGGATCGACTCGAGCTCGGTCGCGATCGTCTCGCCGTTCACCGGGTCGCGCATCGTGAATCCCGAGTAGCCGTCCTCCCCGTTCGCTCCCTTCCGGACGACCGGACCGTCCGCGACCAGCCCGGGATGGAGCTCGGCGCCCCACGTGTCGCGGACACAGTGGACCGGCCAGATGCCGCCGTCCTTTGCGAAATGGGGAGTCGACGGCGGGTGCCAGTCCTGCGTCCAGGCGACGAGCGCGCCCGCCGTCCGGGCGGCGTCGATCTCCTCGTTGACGATCGGGACGATCGAGTCACCGCCGGCGACGGACAGGGAACCGGCCGGATCGGCGAAGTCGTTCTGGAGGTCCACGACCACGAGGGCCGTTCGAGGATCGTACGCGTGCATGCTCCTACGCTAACGCAGGCCCCTCGGCGACCGTGCTGTCACCCGCCTGCAAGGGTCGGGCGGGGGTCCGGTTGCCCGTCCGTGCTGGCCGGTCTGTGCATGATCGAGGGCGAAAATCCCAACCGAACCACCCAGGAGGCTTCGCCCCATGCAGGACAGTCAGTCCCGAAACACCAGCGCGACCGTTGCCGAGTCGCCGGTCGACGACGCCACGTACAACGTCCTCCAGGCGCTGACCTCGAAGCTCGAGGCGATCGAGGCCTACGAGATCTACGCCGAGCAGGACGACAGCGGGATCTTCAGCGAGATGATCCAGGACGAGCGGCGCCATGCCGAGCGGCTCCTCGCGGAGCTCAAGAAGCGCATGGGCGGCCGCTGAGCAAAAACCTCCCCGACAACGACGAAGCCGGCCCTCGCGGGCCGGCTTCTTGTTTGCGCGTCGAACGGATCAGCCGATGAGGGCCGACTTCTGATCGTCGTCCGGCGGGGCGATCTCCTCGGCGACCGCGGGGGCCTGCCCCTCGACGTCGAGGAGATAGCCGATTCCCTGGAACGTCTTGATCCGGCCCGGCTCGCCGGGCTTGGCGCCCAGCTTGCGTCGGACGCGCGACACCCAGACGCGAAGGTACTGGAGGTCATCGCGGTATTCCGGGCCCCAGACCTTCGTGAGGAGCTCCGTGTGGAGGACGACCTTCCCGGCGTTCGCCGCCAGGTGTTGGAGGAGCAGCCACTCCGTCCGCGACAGCTGGACGAGCTCGCCGCTCCGGGTGACCATCCGCCGCTCGAGGTCGATCTCGACGTCGTCGAACTTGATGACGCCGGCTCCCGGCGCGGCGCCGGATGAACGCCGGATGACGGCCCGGACGCGGGCCGCCAGCTCGTCCGGGTGGAAGGGCTTGGCGACGTAATCGTCCGCACCCAGGTCGAGGCCCTTGGCCTTGTCGGCCGTGGAGCCCTTCGCCGTGAGCAGGATGACCGGCACCGGCCGGCGCTCACGGAGCTGCCGCATGACCTCGATTCCGTCGAGGTCCGGCATGACGATGTCGAGCAGGACGATGTCCGGTCGGACTTCCTCGGCCTTGGCGAGGGCTTCCTCGCCGCTGCTCGCGGTCACGACCCGGAAGCCCTCTTCGCTCAGCGCGATCGAGACGAGCTTTGTGATCCTTGGCTCGTCATCGGCGACGAGGATGAGGGGTTGGGTACTCACGCCACACCTCCTGTGATGCCCGAGTTTGACGGTGGCCGGCCAGACGGGCCGGAAATCGGGTCTCCGACCGGCGCGGGCAGGGCCTGCCCGCGCCGGTTCGGGGGTTAGGCCGAGGGCGCCGGAACGTCGAGCGACGGCTGGGCCGGCGTGGACGGGTTGGTCGTGCCGGGGTTACGCGTCGTGCCCGGTCCGAGGGTGAAGTACCAGACGGCGACGAGGAGGGCGATGATCAGGAGGACCCCGAGGATCATCCCGAGGCCGGAGCCACCGCTGTCGGTGACCACGACGGTATCCCGGTCGTGTCGTTCGGTCATGTTGGCAATTTCCTCAATTTCAGGGTCTGGGCTGAGGCGCCGGGATCTCGCTCCCGGTGGAACGCCGGTTTGTCCCAGGCAGGCCGGATGTTGCCTCCTGGCGCATACCGGACGCGGCGGCCGGACATTGCAAAACCGTCACGCGCGCATATCAGTCGTTCCTGAATCGTTACCGTTTGCCGGCTGGCGCGATCGGGCGCCCGATCGGCTACGCTGGGGTCGACCCCAGCGACCACGGAGCCCGGGATGTACTTCGACGAGTTCAAGCACCAGCTGCCCGACATCGACCCGGACGAGACGGCCGAGTGGATCCAGTCCTTCGACGAGCTCGTGGCCCAGGAGGGCGAAGGTCGGGCGCGATTCCTCCTCTACAAGCTCCTCAAGCGGGCCCGCCAGCTCCACGTCGGGCTGCCGCCGCTCACCCAGACCCGCTACATCAACACGATCAGCCCGGAGCAGGAGCCCTTCTTCCCGGGCGATGAGCAGCTCGAGCTGCGGATCCGTCGCATCGTCCGCTGGAACGCCGTGGCGATGGTGCTGCGCGGCAATAACAGCTTCCCCGGGCTCGGCGGCCACCTGTCGACCTACGCGAGCTCCGCCAGCCTGTACGAGGTGGGCTTCAACCACTTCTTCCGGGGCAAGGACGGCCCGGACGGCCGCGGCGACCAGATCTTCTACCAGGGCCACGCCGCCCCCGGGATCTACGCGCGGGCCTTCCTCGAGGGCCGCCTGACCGAGGGCCAGCTCGACCACTTCCGGCGAGAGACCGTGCCCGGCCAGGGGCTTTCCTCCTACCCGCACCCTCGGCTCATGCCGGACTTCTGGGAGTTCCCGACGGTCTCGATGGGCCTTGGCCCGATCAGCGCGATCTACCAGGCCCGCTACAACCGGTACCTCCAGAACAGGGGCCTCCTCGACACCTCCGGATCGAGGGTCTGGGCGTTCCTCGGGGATGGCGAGACGGACGAGCCCGAGTCGCTCGGCGCACTCTCGATCGCCGCCCGCGAGGGCCTCGACAACCTGACGTTCGTCGTGAACTGCAACCTGCAGCGGCTCGACGGACCCGTGCGCGGCAACGGCAAGATCATCCAGGAGCTCGAATCGGTCTTCCGGGGGGCCGGGTGGAACGTCATCAAGGTCATCTGGGCGCGCGAGTGGGATGAGCTCCTCGCCCGCGACGTCGACGGCCTGCTGGTCGAGCAGATGAACAACACCCTCGACGGCGAGTTCCAGAAATTCTCGGTCACCGGCGGGGCCTACATCCGGGAGCACTTCTTCGGCCCCGATCCGCGGCTCAAGAAGCTCGTCGAGCACCTGTCGGACGACGATCTCGCCAAGCTCCGCAGAGGCGGCCACGACTACCGCAAGGTCTACTCCGCGTACCGGGCGGCGGTCGACTTCAAGGGCGGGCCGACGGTCATCCTCGCGAAGACGATCAAGGGCTGGACGCTCGGAGCGGGCGTCGAGGGTCGCAATGTGACCCACCAGACGAAGAAGCTGTCCGAGGCGGAGCTGAAGATCTTCCGCGACCGGCTGCAGCTGCCGATCCCGGACGCGAAGCTCAAGGAAGCCCCGTACTACCACCCGGGCGAGAAGTCCGAAGAGGTCGAGTACCTCAAGGAGCGCCGCCGGGCCCTGGGCGGGCCGCTCCCGAAGCGCGTCGTGCGAGCGCCGGCGCTGCCCTCGCCGCCCCCCGACATTGACGCCGAGTTCGCCGGCGGCAGCCAGCAGGCCGTGAGCACGACGATGGTCTTCACCCGGATCCTGCGCAACCTCCTGCGGAGCAAGGATCTCGGCCCCCAGATCGTGCCGATCATCCCGGACGAGGCCCGGACGTTCGGAATGGACCCCCTCTTCAAGGAGGTCGGGATCTATGCCGCGCTCGGCCAGCGGTACGAGCCGGTCGACTCGGACCTCGTCCTGTCGTACCGGGAGGCGACCGACGGCCAGGTCCTCGAGGAGGGGATCACCGAGGCGGGCTCGATGGCCAGCTTCCAGGCAGCCGGGACCGCCTACGCGACGCACGGCCTCGCGACCATCCCGTTCTACATCTTCTACTCGATGTTCGGCTTCCAGCGGACCGGCGACCAGATGTGGGCCTTTGGCGACGCCCGCGGGCGAGGCTTTCTCATGGGCGCGACGGCCGGCCGGACGACGCTGACGGGGGAGGGCCTCCAGCACGACGACGGCCATACCCTGATCCACGCCTCGACGATCCCGAACATCCGCTCGTACGACCCGGCCTTTGCCTACGAGCTCGCCGCGGTCATCCGCGACGGGATCGAGCGGATGTACGCCAAGGGTGAGGACGTCTTCTACTACGTCACCCTCTACAACGAGAACTACGTCCAGCCGGCGAAGCCGACCGAGCCGGGGATCGACGAGAAGATCCTCCGCGGGATCTACCGGTTCGCCGAGGCCCCGGCGATCGACAAGGGCGCCCACCAGGTCCGCCTGATCGGGTCCGGCGCGATCCTCCAGCAGGTGATCGCGGCCCGCGACCTCCTGGCCGAGCGGTTCGGGATCGCGGCGGAGATCCACAGCGTGCCTTCGTTCCAGCTCCTCCGCCGCGACGCGCTGGAGGCTGAGCGCTGGAACCGCCTCCACCCGGAGGCCAAGAAGCCGCGTGTCCCGTACGTCTCGCAGGCGCTCCCCGCCGACGGCCGGCCGATCGTGGCCGCGTCCGACTGGGTCAAGGCCTGGCCGGACATGGTGGCCCGCTGGCTGCCGGACTACTACCTCTCGCTCGGGACCGACGGGTTCGGCCGGAGCGACACCCGGGAGGCGCTCCGCGCGCTGTTCGAGATCGATCCGCCCCACATCGCCGCGGCGACGCTCGTCGCGCTCGCCCGCTGCGGCGACCTGCCCCCGACGAAGGCGGCGGCCGCGATCCGCGAGCTGGGAATCGACCCCGAGAAGCTCGACCCGCTCGCCCTCTAGGAGCCGTCACCGAAGGTGATAGGCACCTGACACTCGATCCCGGCCGAATGCGGCGCGGCCGCGCAGTCGCCGGCCCTAGTCTCGGGCTGTCCCGTCGTCATGTCCGGTCCCTCCGGTGCCGCGCGACGGTCTCAACAGGGGAGATCCTCCATGGATCGCGACAAGGACACGCATCAGCACGATCACGACGACACCCACACCCACGACACGAAGCTGGATGAGAACGACGAGGCCGGTGGCGAGGCCGTCGGCGCCGGCGCGGGCGCGCTCGGCGGCGCGGCGGTCGGCATGGCGGTCGGCGGACCCCCCGGCGCGGTCGTCGGCGGGCTCGTCGGCGCGGCCGGCGGAGCAGTCGCCGGTGAGGCAACCGAGGGTGACGACAAGGCCGGCGCGGGTGCCGGTGGCCTGGCCGGTGCCGCAACAGGCGCGATCGTCGGTGGCGCGGTCGCCGGACCTCCCGGCGCGGTCGTCGGCGGGGCAGTCGGTGCAGCCGGCGGGGCCGGTCTCGGCGACAAGGCCGAGGAAGAGGTCGAAGAGGAGAACATCAAGCCGGCGGACGAGCGCCGCTACTAGACCTCGCGTACTCACCGTCGGGCGAGCTTCGCCCGACCGGACGGCCGCGGCCCCGATGACGGGTCGCGGCCGTTACGATTTCAGCAGAGGAATCGGATGACCCGCCTGCTCCGGATCGCGCATGCCGCCCCGCCGCTCGAGCGGGTGCCGCCGCGCGGCTACGGAGGCACGGAGCGCGTGGTCCATGAGCTGGTCCGCGAGCTCGTCGTGCGGGGCCACGCGGTGACAACGTTCGCCAGCGGCGATTCGGAGGTGCCGGGGCGCCACGTCCCGACCGTCGAGGCGGCGCTCCGGCCGGCCGGCTTTGGCGGCGACGCGAGCCCATGGTACCTCGCCACGATCCTGTCCGTTCTCGAGCGGGCGCGGGAGTTCGACGTCATCCACTCCCACCTCGAGTGGTACAGCACGATCCTCTCGAAGGTCTCCCCCGTGCCCGTGGTCACGACGTTCCACGGCCGGCTCGACTACCCGTGGGCCCGCGACCTGCTCATCCGCGGCGAGGGCAACTATGTCGCGATCAGCCAGGCTCACGCGGCTACCCACCCCGATGTCCCGTGGGCCGGGATCGTCCACAACGGCCTCGACCTCGCTCATGCTCCCTTTCAGGAGCAACCCGGTGAGGCCCTCTGCTTCGTCGGCCGGGTGGCGCCGGAGAAGGGGATCGTGGATGCGATCGAGATCGCGAAACGCAGCGGCCGCCGCCTGCGGATCGCAGCGAAGATCGGAACGACGCCGCCGGAGCGCGCCTACTACGAGAACGTCTTCGTCCCTGCGCTCGAGGCCGCCGGCAGCAGCGTTGACTTCCTCGGCGAGGTCAGCGGGGAGGATCGGGATCGCCTGTTCGCGGAGAGCTACGCGACGCTCATGCCGGGCGCGTGGCCGGAGCCTTTCGGCCTGGTCGCGATCGAATCGCTCGCCTGCGGCACGCCGCTGATCGCCCGGCCGGCCGGCGCGCTCCCGGAGATCGTCCGCGCCGGGCGCGACGGCTTCCTCGGCGACGACGTCGTCGAGATGGCGTCCTTCGTCGAGCGCGTTGCGGATCTCGATCGCGCGGCCATCCGCGCCTCGGTCATCGAGCGCTTCTCCGCGGCCCGGATGGCGGACGACTACGAAGCGATCTACGAGCGCCTGGTCAGCCGTCGCCCTGCTGCGCCGATTCGGCTCAGGAGCGCGGGCCGCGCCGGCCGGACCTGCGCCCCGCCCGGCCGTCAGTCCCGCGTCGTGGCTCGAACCCGCCGGGAGCCCTGACGCCACCAGCGGAGCCCGACCCACAGGCTGACGAGTGCCGGCACGCTGACCCAACCGAGGACGGCCGCCGCGAGGAGTCGCCATGGGCCTTCGTCGAATGGCTTGTCCAGCCCTCCGCGCATCAGGCGAACCTCGTCGCGCACTGCGGCCAGCTGGCTCGCGAGCGTGACCATGTCCTGTGCCCCGGCCCGGACCGACGCGGCCGCCAGATCGAGGTCCGCGGCCACGCGGCCGGCCTGGGCCGAGACCAGCTCGAAAGAGTCGGCGGCGGCGGCGAACGGCTGGGTGCCGAAGATCGAAATCCGCAGCGACGCGGCCAGCTCGCGCATCGTCGCCGCCAGCTGGGCCATGAGCGCGCCCGCGGACGCCGCCGCGCTGCCGGTCGAGAGGAGGGAGCCGTCGACGCTGCGAGCAGCCGTCTCGGCGTCCCCGAGCGCCTCGCCCGACGCGTCGATGATGCTGAGCAGCTGGCGCCGCTGAGCGTCGAGTCCGAATGGCCCGTCGCCATCTTCGCGGGGCGCCACGAGGAGCGACAGCATGGCGACGATCAGGAGCAGGCTCAGCGCGCCGTAGAGGGCGAGACCGAGGCCCACCCAGCGGCGCCCGACGACGGTTTCGTCCTCGACAGAGGTCATCAGGCCCGGGTCATCGACCGCCGGAGGAGCACCCATGACACGAACAGTAGCGCGAAGGCGATCCCGGCCAGCGCGGCGATCTGCCAGCCGGCGTTCGTCCAGCCGCGAAGCATGATGTCCTGGGTGAGCCGGATGCCGTGAGTGACCGGCAGCATGTAGCCCGCCGCGCGGACGCCAGGCGTGAACTCCTCGATCGGCAGGACGAAGCCGCTGAAGAACACCGACGCGAGGAGAGTCAACAGCGAAAGCTGGACCGCCTGCCGCTCCGAGTCCGAAAGAACGGCGATCAGCAGCCCGAGACCCAGTGAGGCGACCGTCAGCAGGGCGAGGATTCCGGCGAGGAACCACGGGTCGCCGATGAGCGGAACACCCAGGACCCGCACCATCAGCGTCAGTGTCACCGCGGAGATCAAGCCGCACAGGACGCCGAACGCGAGGACCTTGCCGAGGATCACCTCCCAGGTGCTGATCGGCGAGATGCGGAACAGCTCGATGATCCCGCTCGTCCGCTCCCGAACGAGCGACATCGCGACGAGCGTCACGGCGAGGTGCTGGAGGATCAGGGCCAGCACACCCGGGCTGTAGAAGTTCGTCGCGCTGGGCTCGACCGTTGACTCGTTGATGACCTCCGCACGCGTCGGCGCGCCGAGCACTTCGGGCGGGATCGTGAGGGCCTCCGGTTGTCCGGCCTCGATGATGTAGGTCGCGCCTTCCTCCGCCGCTCGCTCGATGAGCTTCGCGTTGACCTCGTTGGCCATGAGCTGGGCGAGAAAGCCCGCGTACGCTTGCTGGACGGGATCGACGACGTTGATGCGGACCTCGATCACCGACTGCTTGCCGGCCCGGAATTGGGCCTCGGCGTCGGCGGGGGCGACGATGACCACGTCGATCTCGCGGTTTCGAAGCCGCTCCTCGGCGGCCGCCGGATCCGACGCGATCTCGACGATGTCCATGCCCGTCACGACCTCGCGGTAGGTCTCGAGCTCGAGCGGCAGGCCCGCCTCGGCGGGGATGACGATGATCGTCTGGAGCGGACGCCGAAAGCCCTGGTAGCCCGCGCCGAACACGGCCATGAGGATGAACGGGCCAAGGATCAGGCTGACGATCGCGCCCGGACGCCGGATGACCTCGACGATCTCCTTGCCGACGAACGCGGTGAGCCGGGTGAGGACCTGGAGGACGATCATTCGGCCGCCTTGCCCTTCGACCTGGCCTTGGCCTTCGCTCTGGCCTCGTCGGCGTCGGCGTCGGCGCTGTCCTCGCGCGATCGGGCATCCCGCTCGACGAGCTCGGCGAAGACGTCGTCGAACGACGGACGGAACTCGCGGGCAGCGGCCACCTCACCGCCTGCCTGGCTGATCGCCTCCACGACCGAGGGCGTGGCCGCGCCGGCCTCCTCGACGACGACCTGGAACGTCCGGGGGCCTGTCGGCCGCACGTTGCGAACCTCCGGCAGGTTGCTCAGCACGGAGCCGTCGAACGGCGCCTCGGTCTCGACCTCGATGATGTCGCCGCCCATCGCGTCCCGCCGCAGGTCGTCCGGGGTCGCGAGCGCGACGAGCCGGCCATGGGCGATGAGAGCGACCGTGTCGCACTCCTCGGCCTCGTTCACATACTGGGTCGTCACGAGCAAGGTCCGGCCAGCATCCTTCAGGCGATGGAGCTCCTCCCATACGCGGCCGCGGAGGATCGGGTCGAGGCCGGCGGTCGGTTCGTCGAGGAAGTAGAGGGTCGGATCGTGGACGAGCGCGCAGGCGAGCTCGAGCCGGCGCTGCATGCCCCCCGACAATGCCGAGGCGCGGCGCTTGCGGGCGTCCCACAGGTCCACGATCTGGAGGGCCTCGCGGACGCGACGCCGACGGCGGAACCACAGCAGCCCGAACATGCTCGCCATGAAGTCGACGTTCTCGGCGGCGGTCAGGTCGGGGTACAGCGTGAACTGCTGGGGCATGTACCCGATTCGCGCACGGGTCTGGCGCCGAAACCGCCGCGGCTCCTCGCCCAGAACACGGACCGTGCCCTTGTCGGCTGTAAGGGCCCCGGTGAGCAGGCGCACGGTGGTGGTCTTGCCGGACCCGGACGGCCCGATCAAGCCGAGGATCGAGCCGGTCGGCACGGTCAGGCTGATCCCGTCAAGGGCCTTCACGTTGCCGAATCGCTTCCTGGCGCCTTCGACGACGATTGCGTCGTCGCGAGCGGGCGCGTTCGTCTGGGGACGGGCGGTCATCGCGCGGGGGGACTCCTCGGGTGGGGTGGTGGTCACAGAGTGTCACGTGGGCCCATTGCGGCGGGACCGTCCCGCGCGTGGTCCGGGGCTACGCGCGTGTGACGGACCGGTCACGCGCCTCGGCGTGCAAGAGCGCTGCGATGACCCGCGCGGCCGCGGGCGGACCAGCCGAGATGAGCGCCGTTACGCTGCGGCCGTGACCCAACCCGCCGACGCCGAACGCGAGGACCCGCGCGAGGCCGCGCGAGATGCGGGCCTGCGCTACTCGTCCGATGCGCAGCCGGGGATCCGCCGCCGCCGCGCCGGCCGCGGGCGACGATCCGCGATCGCGAGATCATCTCGCGGATCAAGTCGCTCGCGATCCCGCCCGCGTGGACCGATGTCTGGATCTGCCGCTGGCCGAACGGCCACATCCAGGCCACCGGGCGTGACGCCCGTGGCCGCAAGCAGAGTCGCTACCACCCGCGCTGGCATGAGGCCCGCGACGAGTCCAAGTTCGACCGGATGGTGGCGTTCGCCGGCGCGTTGCCGGCGATCCGCGAGCGGACGGACGCGGACCTTGGGCGGCCCGGCCTGCCACGCGAGAAGGTTCTCGCAGCCGTTGTCCGGCTCCTCGAGCTGACACTCATCCGCGTCGGTAACGACGAGTACGCCCGGCTGAACAAGTCCTTCGGGTTGACGACGCTCCGCGATCGCCACGCCCGGATCGAGGGCAGCCACGTCCGTTTCCGGTTCCGTGGCAAGAGCGGCCAGCAGCATGAGGTGGGACTTCGCGATCGGCGCCTCGCGACCGTCGTGAAGCGCTGCCAGGAGTTGCGGGGCCAGGAGCTGTTTCAGTACGTCGACGAGGACGGCGCCGTCAGGGACGTCGCGTCCGACGATGTCAACGACTATCTGCGCGAGATCGTCGGCGCCGACTTCAGCGCGAAGGACTTCCGAACGTGGGCAGGAACCGTCCTCGCATATCGGGCGCTTCATGCGCTTCAACCCGCGGGCTCCGAAACCGACGCGCGCCGCAATGTCGTGGCCGCGATTCGCGAGACCGCGGGCCGGCTCGGCAACACGCCCGCGGTCGCGCGCAAGAGCTATGTTCACCCGGCGGTTCTCGAGGCGTACATGGACGGCCGCGTCGGTGGTGCGCTCGTGGAGGCGGCCGAAGAGCAGTCGGTGCCGCCGGCGGAGGCGACCCCCGAAGAGGAGGAGGCGGTCGTCGAACTGCTTCGCCAGCGATTGGACGCCGACGCGGGCCGCGCGACGGACGAGCGGCGCAGGACGCGGTCACGACGCTGACGCTTGCAAGACCCGCGCAACGCCCCCGTTGGGGCCGCGGGACCGTCTGCTGCCGGGAGGCAACTACCGTCGGGCCGCGATGGCCATTCTGGCAGGGATCTTCGGCGTCCTCGGGCGGTTCGTCGGCAAGCTCCTGACCGCCGCGCTGGGCTGGGCGAGCTCACTGCTGTTCGGACGCGTCGCCCGCAACAAACAAATTCTCCTCGTGCTGATCACGTTTGGCTCCATCGCCTGGGTGGCGATGGTGCTCGGCGTCCTCGTCCCAGACGTAGGAACGTTCCTTCTCGCGTTCGTCCCGGCGCCGGACTACCTCGAGCCGTGGATCAGGCTGGCGATGCTGGCCGCGGCGATCGTCACGCCGCTCCTCATCGGAGTGGCGACCCTCTTCGTCCAGGACAAGGCCTCACGACCGACGGGCATGGACGCTGGCGTTCGTTCTCGCGGTGGTCCTCGTGTTCCTCGGCCTCGTGGCGATCGCCCGGAAGGCGCGCAGCCTCGCCAAGCGATGGTCCGACGCCCATGTCGCGATCGTCGTGCGCGAGGGCGGGTATGACCAGATGGTCGACGACCTCGAGCGCGCCCTCGACGATTCTGGCCTCGAGGTCACCCGCAAGCCAGCCCCCACGGTGATGGCCGCCCCGGGCAAGCTGCTCGCGTCAATCGCCGGTCCCGGCGTCCGAGCGCTCGTGCCGGACCGGCTCATCCAGCTCAACGGCAAGGACCTCGAGGTCGCCCTGTACCCCTCGGACATCGCGATCGCCGGCAAGGAGCACAAGGTTACCCGCGCCCGCGCCGCCGTCGCGTCGCGGCTGACCGGCACCTCGGCGTTCCTCACGACCGCGGCGGAGGCCCAGGCGGTCGAGGAGCGGCTCGAGCGGCTGACGAAGACAGGCGAGCCGGGGGCGGCCGCGGACGCCGAGTTCGCAAGGATCGACGAGGTCCTCGCCACCCTCGAGATCCCCTACGAGGAGTGGGAGGTTCTGTACCGAATGCGGCTCCAGGTCGAACGCGACCTACTCGCCGGCAACCGACCCGGCGAGGACTTCCCGGGCGCCCGCGCTGATCGAGTCGATCGGGCGGCCACCGATCCCGCCGCCGGTGCTCCCCAGGTCGCGTTTGCCCTGGTCGCGATCGCCCTCGTGGTCGCCGACCTCGGCCTCGCGCTGCGCGAGCGCCTCAGCGGCCGGTAAGAATTTCCGGCCCACGGGCCGCCGCCGGTGCGCGGGCTCACCAGAACCCGCCTCTGTTGCCTCCCTGCAAGCGGACTGCAAGCGCCGCTCGCCGCCGAACGGCGTCCCCGTCAGCCGAACCGCTGTCGCATGACGGCGTCACAGGGCAGCCGGTAGGAGACGAGGGCGATGGGGAGCTTGACGGACCAGATCGGCGAGGCGATCGGCGCCTTCACCACTGAGCCGCTCGTTCGCGCGGTCCTGGCCGGTGCGGGGTTCTATGTCGTCCTCCTGTGGCTGGCCGCCTCTCTCTGGGCGTTCAACGACCTGCGTCTCCGCCACCGCAACCCGGCGCTCCCGTACGTGGCGGCGGCGTCGATGATCCTTGCCTCGCCGCTCCTCTTTCCGCTGGCCATCGTCGTCTACCGGATCGTCCGTCCGGCCGAGACAATCGCCCAATCCCGCGAGCGGCACCTGAGCGATCGCATCCTGGATCTCGAGACCTCCGCGAGCCTCAGCTGCCCCGGCTGCGGCGATGGTGTCGAGGAGCAGTGGCTCGCCTGCCCGGCGTGCCGGACGAGGCTCGCCCACCGCTGCCTGTCCTGTCAGCGCTCGATGGGCCTCGACTGGACCGTCTGCGCCTGGTGCGCGACGGAGTTTGGCCGGCCCGTGATCGCCGACGCCCTGCCCGAGCCGGTCGCCGTGGCGGTCGCTGTGCCGGTCCTGCCCGACCCGGTCCTGCGACCCGCCGAGCCGCTCCGGGAGGCGGCTCACGCCTGACGTCCCCGCCCTGGAACGTGGAACGGCCCTCGGGATTGCCCGGGGGCCGTTCGGTGTTTCACCACTGCGCGGTGTCACCGCGCTGGGCGTTCGAGTTCAGCCAGGTAGGCGCTTCGCCCGCCCGCCGCTCCGCGTGTTGCGGTCGATGAGGGTCATCCCCATTGCCGCCGCTGGGATCAGCGCAAGTGTCACGAGGATCCGGCTGGCACCGCCGATGAAGAGCCCGAGCGCCAAGCCAAGCGACAGGGTCGCGCCTGCCGTCAGCATCTCGTCCGAGCCGCCCTCGATCCGGCGTGCGGCCTCATCGACCGCAGCGCGGGTGGTCGCAGCAGCGTCCGGAAGCTTGGCCGCGACGGTCTCCGCGGCTCCGCGGACGCCGTTCGCCACGTCTCCCACGACCTCGCGCGGCGACGTGCCGGACTGATCCTCGCCGGCCCGTCCCCCCGTACCTGATTCCGTCGGCCGATCCGCCGACTTCGCTGTCGTCATAAGGTGCTCCTTTCGGGACGGCTCGCGGCTTCGCCGGGCCACTCCGGCCTCCCGGTGGAAGGGTAGGAGGGGAAGCGGGTTCGCCGCTCGACCGGACGGGTCCTTCGGCTTGCAGCCGTGTGACAGGGCTCTAGTGTGACAGGGCTCTAGCAGGAGCGGGGCCACCGCTGCAAGCCCTCTGATAGTCGCCACGCCGAATCGTGCTCACTGCGATAGCTCGCCTGGCCTACCTTCGAAGCCTCTCCCGGGGCGTCTGGTTCCGGGCCCGCAGCTGGAGGCAGCTCCGTGGACGATGTGAAGAAGACCTATCGCGAAGCCGAGACCAACGTGAAGAAGGAATGGCGCAAGGCCGACGGCGAGGAAGACCTCGGCGATAAGGCCGCCAACGCCGGCGACGAGCTTCGAGAGCACGCCGGAAACGCCGGCGACGACATCCGCAAGGGCGTCGACGAGGTGAAGGACGCGGCCAAGGACGAGACCGAGCGCCGCTACTAACCCGAAGCACGCAAACCAGACGCCCGCCGGGTTCGCCCGGCGGGCGTCTCTTTGTGTCTGCGACACCCGTGGCCGGGGGAAAATTGTACGGACGGCTCGAGGAGGGGGCTCGAGCCGTCCGTGGGAACGGGAGGGGACGCCCCGTCACAAGCGTCCCCTGGTGGGTTATTGCGGTCTGCGGGGGTGGCCTCCACCCACCGACCTGCGGAGCGTACGAATGCGCGACATGCAGGAGGCTTAGAGGCCACGCGCTGTCTGTTGCAGGCGCATATCACTCGTCAAAACGATCGACAGCCTTCGGCGCCCGGTTGATTGGTGTCGGCGTGCACCAGTTATCGGTCCGGTCCGCGCCGTGCAAGAGGCCTGTTACGGGCCTCCCCGTGGCGCTCGCGCGGCTGGCAGGGGCGAAGCGCGAGAGTGCTCGTATCAGCCAGATCCCACTCGAGGGCAACCAGGGATGATCGACCAGATGATCCAGACCGCAGATCCGGTGGAGCTCACGCGTGACGAGCGCTCGATGCGCGTCATGGAGTACGCCATGGCGGTCATGGCAATCGTAGCCGCCATCCTCCTGTCGCTCCCCTGACGGCGCCGAAGAAGCCCGCACGCTCTGGGCCGAGGGTCATTGGCCCCGCGAAATCTGGCTCGTACCGCGCGACGTTGCTGGATGCCGACCGACCCGATCGGGATGTCGCGCTCACGCGAAAGCTCGTCCAGTCCCTCGACGACCGAAAGCTCCTGTGGGTGGATGTCCCCGGTCGGGAACGAGCCGCGCTCGAGGAGATCGCGGCGGTCGTCGGCCTCTCGGACACCACCGTGGATGCCCTCGCGGAGGAGCATGGACGGGCGCGCCTCATCCTCGAGCGTGAGTCCATCCACCTGACGATCCAGGCGTTGGAGGGCGACGACGATCTCGTCACCCGCGAGCTCGACCTCGTGGCGGCACCGAACGTCGTCGTCTGCGTCCACGACGGCCCCATCGAAGCCCTCGACAAGTTCGCCGAAACCTTCCACGGCGACACCCTTCTCGGCCGGCTTGATGCGGGCTCGCTCCTTGGGGCACTCGGCGATTCGGTGGCGACGACGTGGTTTGAGCGCATCGAGGAGGTCGAACGCGAGATCGATCACCTGGACGAGTCCGCGATGCGCGGCCCGGAGGGCGACGGCTTCCTCGCCGAGGTTCTCCGGCTCCGCCGCCGGATCGCGACGATTCGCCGCACGCTCGCTCCACACCGTGAGGCGTTTTCCCAGCTGTCCCGCCCCGACATCGAGCTTGACGAGCGCCTCGGGAAGCCCTGGCCGGGCCTCGATGGCCGGCTCGAGCGAGCGATCGAGGCGGCAGAGAACGCACGCGAGCTGCTCGTCGGGTCCTTCGACATCTACCTCGGTCGTGCCGCCCAGCGGACGAACGACGTCATGAAGGCCCTGACCATCGTGTCGGCGATCCTGCTCCCCTCGATCGTCATCGCCGGGATCATGGGCATGAACTTCAAGCTGCCGTTTTCGAGGACGCGTCGAACGTCTGGCTCGTTCTCGGCGCGATGGTGGCGCTCGCGGTCGCCATTCTCGTGATGGCGCGGCTGCGCCGCTGGATCTGACCGGCCGCTTCCCGGCGGCTTCGCAGCTCAGTCGTCTCGCATCACCTGAAGGCTGAACCCGAACTCGGCGCCCTTGCCCTCCCGCGGGCGCGCCCAGATGCGGCCGCCCATGGCCCGGATCAGACGCGCACAAACGAACAGGCCGATGCCGGCGCCGCTCGCGGTGGCCGCGGTGGACGGTGAGCGGAAGAAGAGCTCGAACAACCGATCCGCCTCCGCGCCTGGGAAGCCGGGCCCGTTGTCGAGGATGCGGACGATGACCTCGCCATCGCCGGCCTCGACGACGGTCTCCACGACCGAATCGGATCCGCCGTACTTGGCCGCGTTCGACAGCAGGTTACGCACGACCTGCTCGACGTAGGTCGGGTCGGCGACGACTGTCGGGATGCCGCTGGGCAGCTTCATCTGGAACGTGACTCCGGGCCAGCGAAGCTCCTCCGAACGAACGACGCCGGGCAGCACCCGCTGGAGGAGCACCGGCTCATTCCCGACATCCCCCTCCTCCTCGCCGAACCTGGTGAGAGCGATCACGTCCTCGACGAGGCGGTGCAGCCGCTCCGCCTCGACGTGAATGTCCTCGAACACGCTCCGCTGAAGCTCTTCGTCGAGCCGCCCGGCCTTGGCCAGCACCTTCGAGCCCGCATAGATCGTCGTGACCGGCGTCCGCAGCTCGTGCGACAGGACACCGATGAAGGTGTCGCGGACGGCCTGCCGCTGGCGTGGCACGGTGATGTCCCGAAGGAGCACGATCGTCTCGCCTGCGCCCGCCGAATCGTCGCCGCCGCGCTGCGCGCCGACGGGGTAGGTGCTCACCTCGATCCAACGCTCCACGTCACCACGGACCCGCAGCTCGACCGGACCGCCCCGCACCCCGAGCGCCGGCGCCGTGCCGTCCGGATCCTCGAACCGCGCGACGACGTCCTCGTATGCGCCCGTTGCGACCTCGGGAAAGAGCCCCTCCGCGGCCGGATTGGCGAGCGTGATCCGACCGTCCTGTGCGCACACGACGACGCCCTCGCCCATCGCCCGGATGACCGCATTCAGCTCCGCGGCGCGGGCGTGCTCTGCCTCGGCGAGGCGCTCCAGCCGCGCCTGGGCCGCCACTCGCTCGCCGATGTCGCGGGCGATCGCGACGATGCGCCCCGCCTCGCCGGCAAGCTCGACGTACTGGAACAGGACCTCGACGGGGACGCGGCCCCCGGCCCGGTGACGGTGGGTGAGCGTGACCGTCCGCGAGTCGAGCCGGCGCTCGATAAGCGGCCCGATCAGGTGGCGCAGTCGCTCCTCATCGAGGTCGTCGGTAATGGCGGTCGCGTTCATCTCGAGCAGCTCGTCGCGGCTGAAGCCCACCTGGTCGATGGCGCCCTGGTTGACGTACGAAAGGCGCAGCGTGTCCGGGTCGAACATGAACACGGCGTCCAGCGTCGCGTCGAGGATCTTCTTGAAGCGCCCCACGTCGCGGAACAGGCGGGCATTCTGGATGGCCGCTGCGGCCCGGCTGGCCAGGCTCTCGGCGATCGCGAGGTCCTCGGCCCCGAAGTGGCGGCCGGATTCGGCCCCGACGAAGGTCAGCGCGCCGAGCGTCTCGCCGCCGGCAATGAGGGGAACGCACATGTAGGAAGCGAGGTGGAGCTCCTCGATCAGTTGGCGGCGTTCGGGATCGTCGATCACGTCGAGCATCGCGGGAGTCACGTCGGGGACCAGCTCGGACTTGCCGGATCGAATGACCGCCGTCACGCCGGTTGTCGCGTCGGGCTGGGGCGGATAGCGGTCGCGGAGCTCCGTCGCGAGCGCGACCTTCGCCGGGTCGACATGGACGAGGGCGAGATGCTCGATCTCCCCGCCTGGCCCGACGAGGTCGACGATGCACCAGTCGGCAACCCTCGGTACCGCGAGCTCGGCAACCCGCCTGATCGTGACCTCGTAGTCGAGCGACATGGAGATCAGGCCGGTCGCGTCGGCCAGGAACCGCCGGCTGTTCTCTGCCTCATCGATGTCCGTCCCGGTGCCGACCCAGCTGCCGATCCGCCCGTCGACCTCTCGGATGGGCACGGCTCGGACGAGATGCCAGCGATGGACGCCGTCGCCGCGACGGATCCGGCACTGGACCTCGAGTGGCGCGCCGCTCGCCAGGCTCGTCTCCCACTGGGCGACGAGAGCCGGGCGATCGTCCGGGTGAACTGCCTCCTCCGTTGCCAGGGGCGCCCCAATGGATGCGGCCACGCCCGTGTACTCCGACCAGCGCCTGTTGACCATCTCCAGGCGCCCTTCGGCATCCGTCGTCCAGGTGATCTGGGGCATGGCCTCGACGAGCTGTCTCGAGCGGGCCTCACTGTCCCGAAGGCTTGCCTCGACGACGACGCGCTCGGTGATGTCGTGGAACGTGTTGATCGCAAACGCGACCGCGCCCTGTTCGTCGCGAAGAGGCTGGGCGCGGACGCGGGCCCAGTGCATCTCGCCCGTCGCCCGGATCCGGAAGCCGACCGTTGCGGCCGGCTCGGCAATGCCCTGAAGCGCCCGGCGGCCGGGCAAGGCGGTCAACGGCAGTGACACGCCGGCCTCGTCGAACAGCTCGAATCGGGACATGATCTCGGCCGGCTCGGCATCGATCAGCTCGTCCGGCGAGGCAAAGCCGATGAGCTGCACGGCGGTCTCGTTCGCATACACGACCCGTCCGGCGCTGTCCTGGACCGTGATCCCGTCGTCGACCCCGTCGAGCACGGCTCCGAGCCGGTCCGCGATCGCGGACCCGGCTGTCGATCGGGTGGGCCGCGCTTCGGCGCGCTCGATCAAGGCACCCCTTGCCCGTTCCCCGGCTCTGGCGTCACGGGCGCGACGACACGTGACGCTTGCGACGTGGGATGACTTTCCACAGGGCTCGTTGCGAGCCGATCTCGCCGGCCCGAACGGGCATTACAGGTCTGTTGCGACGCGGGCCCGCCCGCTCGGATCGGTCCGGCAGCGAACGACGGACAGCGTCGACCTCGTTGGGCTCGAGGGAATCGACGCTCCCGGAGTCCTGCGCAACCGGAACCTCGCGGGCCTGCAGCCGCTCCAGGAGGACAACGATGGTCGCAGCCACCGGCACGGCGAACAGCGCTCCGACGATCCCACCCGCCGTAGCCCCGACGAGGACGCTGACGATCACGAGGAACGGCGAGATGCCGATCGTGTTCCGCATGACGAGCGGCACGAGCACGTTGCCCTCGAGGACCTGGAGGACGACGTAGATGCCGGCCACGACGAGGGCCAGCTCGGTCGAGACGCTCGCCGCGACGAGGATCGCCGGGATCGCCCCGAGCAGGGGTCCCACGATCGGGATGGCCTCGGTCACGGCCGCGATGAAGGCGAGAAGGAGCGCCGATGGCAGCCCCAGTAGCGTGTAGGCGATGCCGGTCGCGAGGCCCATCGCCCCCATGAGGATCAGCTGGCCGCGGACCCACATTCCCAGGCGGCTCTCGACCTCGTTCCAGGCTTCGCGGGCGCCGGCTCGACGATCGGCCGGCAGGAAGGCGAGTGCGAACCGCTGGAGCCGAGCGTGCTCCACGATCCAGAAGAACACGATCGTCAGGACGGTCGCGACCGAGAAAAGCCCTTCCGCGACGCCGACCCCGACGTCGATGACCTCGTCCGGATCCGGGGGCGGCGGCTTGAGGACCCGCCCCACTTCGTCGATGAGGGCGCTGGCGGTGGTCGAGAGGCCGCGTGGCCGGAGGGTCGCAGCCCACTCCTGGGCCCGTTGGATGAGCGGTGGGAGGTCCTCCACGATGTTGTTGAACTGGTTGAACGCGGCCGGCACGACCACGAGGGCCAGCCCGACCACCGTCACGAAGAAGCCGGCGTAGACCAGGAGGATCGTGAGCCCGCGGCGAAGACCGATGTGGCTGCGGATCCAGCCGATCATCGGCTCGAGGGCCGAGGCGAGCACGATCGCCACGAAGACCAGCAGGAGGACGCGCCCGGCCGCCGCACCGAGAGCGGCGATCCCGAGCACGACCGCGACCCCGAGGGCGATGCCGGCGCCCCTGATCCCCCAGGTAAGAAATTCGCCGCGCATCGTCATGCTTCAGTCGCCGCCGTTGTCGCCATCGCCGTCGCCGCCGTTCTCTTTGGGCGGTGTTTCCTCCTCGCCGCCCTTGTCCTTCTCCTTCACGGGCTTCGGCTTTGGCTTTGGGCACGGCCCCATGATCTGGCCGCCCCAGCTGCTCTCGCCGAAGAAGTAGGCCGTGCGCGAGTCGTGCGGGCCAATCACGCCCACGCCGCGCCGGGCCCGCTCGGCCCAGTTACGGACGTCGGTCCGCCATTCGGCCGGTCCAAGCTCCGCCTTGACCGGGTCGACCCGCCAGCCACCGCACGCCCGGCTGTACAGCAGGCCCGCAGGATCGATCGCCCCCTTGGCCCCGGGCTGGGTGCCCGCCACGAAGTACTCCTTGACCGTCTCGCGGGTCCAGCCCCCCGCCTTGCCGCCCGACCAGGCGTCGATCGGGGCCTGGACGATCTTGCTGGTCTTGCTGAAGCCCGTGACAGGCCAGCCATTCGAGTAGTCGCGGACGAACGCTCGCCAGAGGGGCGCCGCGGCCGTGATGGAGGTCGCCGGCTTGCGCGTCTTGGGGTTCGAGTGGTCGCTGTTGCCCATCCAGATCCCGACCGCGAGGCCCGGGTACTGGGGATCCTCCGGCGGGGCGAGGTAGCCGTACGTCGCCAGGTCGCGAGCGTCATTGGCCGTGCCGGTTTTCACTGCCGCAGGCCGCCGGGTGCCGTCGGGGCCGTTCCGGACCTCGAGCTTGGCCGCCCAGATGGGGTTCTGCCGCTTGTCCGTGTTGCCGGCCAGGATGTCGGTGATGAGGAACGATGTCTCACGGCTGACGGCCGGCTCGACGACCAGCGGCGGCGCCGCCCACACGAGTTCACCGTCCGGCCCGCGGATTTCGAGGATCATCCGCGGCGGGAGCCGCTCGCCGGCGTTGGCCAGGGCGCCGTACGCGGAAGTCAGGTCCAGCGGGCGGACCTCGACCGTTCCGATGGCGGCCGACAGGCCGGCCTGCAGGAATGCGGTCCGCCCGCCGAAGAACCGGACCCCGAGCCGCTCCGAGGTGTCGGCGACCGCCTCGCTGCCAACCCGCTCGAGCGCCCGGATCGCCGGAATGTTGAGCGAGTACTGGAGCGCGCGGCGGACGAGGACCGGACCGCGGTCGAGCTGGTCGGCGTCCCGCGGGGCCCACTTCGCCCGGCGATTGAACTGGGTCGTGACGTCGAGGAGCAGGCTGCCCGGGGTCAGGGCCCGCTGCTCGAACGCCGTCGCGTACACGATCGGCTTGAACGCCGAGCCCGGCTGCCGGGCGCCGTCACCGGCGGCGTCGTACTTCGGCTCGAACTTCGGGCTGGCCATGTCTTCGCGGTAGTAGCCGGCACTGCCGGCATAAGCGAGCACGTCGCCGTTCCGGTAGTCGAGCGCGACCAGCGCGGCGTTGTGGATGTCCTTCCCGCGCAGGGCGTTGATCCAGGCCCGGTCACCCTTCGAGATCTCGTACAAGTCGAGGAGGGCGGCCGACGATTTGGAAGGCAGGTTCGGCGCGATCGCCGCCACCGCGAGCCATTTCTCGGCCAGCGCCTGGCCCTTCCAGTCGAGCGTCGTGATCACCCGATAGCCACCGGTGTCGACCGCGTCCGCGCTGCCGAGGATCGCCTCGAGCTGCCGCCGGACCTGCCAGGTGAAGTGGGGGGCGCGATAGCTCAGGGGCTGATCGCCGGCGAGGACGACCGGCTCGGCCAGCGCCCGCTTCAGCTGGCTCTCGGTCAGCCTCGTCCAGCGGGAGGTGGCGAGGTTGCGGAGGATCCAGTCCCGTCGCACGACGGCCGGCGCAGACGAGGGGACAATCAGCTTGCCGTCCTCGTCGGCGACCGCGAAGCGATACGGGTCGAGCGTCGTGGGGGACTTCGGCAGGGCTGCCAGGAGTGCGGCCTGGGCGGGCGTGAGCTTCGCGAGATCGGTGACGCCGAAGTAGATCCGCGCGGCGGCGGCGACTCCATATGCGTCGTGCCCGTAGAAGATCTCGTTCAGGTAGGCGGTGACGATCTGCTGCTTTCCCGCCTCGCCCGGGAACGCCTCGGTCAGGCGGGCCGACTGGATGATCTCCTTCGCCTTCCGCATGTAGCGGTCGGCCCCCGGCTCCATGTACTCGTCGGGGAGGAGGCGGGCCCGGACGAGCTGCTGGGTGATCGTCGACGCTCCGCGCTCGCTTTCCCCGCGGGCGTTCTCCGCCATGGCGGACAGGATCGCGGCCGGGTCGTACCCGTCGTTCTCCCAGAAGGTCCTGTCCTCCGCGGCTGTCGTGGCGTCGAGGACGAGCGGGGGGACCTCGTCGAAGGCGACAACCCGGCGCTGCTCACGCTGGAAGCGCGCCAGCTCGATCTCGCCGGTCCGGTCGTAGACGATCGACGGCTGGCTGAACGTGAGGTCGCGCAGCTCGGACGGATCGGGGAGGTCCGTCGACAGGGCACCGACGGTGGCGATGGCCGCGACTCCAAACAGCCCGATCCCGCCGCCGACCACAAGGATCGTCACGAGGAGGAAGGTCAGAAGGACGGCCGGCCAGCGGCTGCTGCCCTTGTGGTGCCGGTGGTGGACGGGGTAGGGGAGCCGCGTCGCGGCCCCGGGGCGGCCGTTGCCGGACCGCGTCCGGACGGACGCAGCCGTGTGATATCGACCCCGCCGTCCCTTGTGCACGCACGAATGTTGCCCGGATGCCCGTCAAGCTCGGTGCGGCCCCTCCCCGTATTGGCTATCAGAGCCGTTGCAGGGAGGAGACAGGGTCAACGGGCGGTGCCAACCACCCGGACCAGCTCGCCTGCCTGGCGATCGGTGGCGTAGACCTCCCCGGACTCGTCCTCGCCGAACGCGCTGATCGAGCGGCCGCTCTCGAGCACGAGGCGGGGCTCGCGGACCTCGCTGGCGGTGGCGTCGATCAGCCAGACGTTGCCGGAGCAGTAGTCGGCGAAGAGGTACCCGCCGGCAAGCGCCGGTTGGGCCGCGCCGCGGTAGACCACCCCGCCGGTCACCGAGCAGCCGAATCCGTGGTCGTACTCGGTCACCGGGGGCGTCAGCCCTTCCGGGGCGCACGGGTCGCCGGACGGGTAGCAGTGGAAGCCCTCGGTGAGGTTCCAGCCGAAGTTCTGGCCGCCGTCGGACCCGGCCCGGACGACGTCGATCTCCTCGTACTCGCCCTGGCCGACGTCTCCGATCCACAGGTCGCCGGTCGCCCGGTCGAACGAGATCCGCCATGGGTTCCGGAGGCCTGTCACCCAGATCTCCGGCTGCGCACCGGCCCGATCCTGGAACGGGTTGTCGGACGGGATGGCATACGGCCGACCGTCGCCGCTCCCGTCCACGCCGATCCGGAGAATCTTGCCGAGGAGCGTGTCGAGCTTCTGGCCGTTCCCGCGGGGGTCCCCGCCGCCTCCGCCGTCGCCGGTCGAGATGTACAGGTTGCCGTCGGGCCCGAACACGACCGCCCCTCCGTTGTGATTCCCGGCGAAATCGTCCATCCGCAGGAGGACATCCTCCGAGTCGCGATCCGCCTCGTCCGCGGCCGCCGGTAGGACGCGCCACTGAGAGACGACCTGGCGACCGTCGCGGGCCGTGTAGTAGACGAAGAATCGAGGGTCGTCGGGGAAGGACGGGTGGAAGGCGAGCCCGAGAAGGCCCTGCTCGCCCCCGGCCGTGACCTGGTCCGCGATATCGAGGAACGGCGTTCCGGCGAGCTGGCCGTCGCGGAGGAGCCAGATCCTGCCGCCCTGGTCGACGACGAAGAGCCGGCCACTGCCGTCGGCCGGCGCGGCGATCGCCACGGGCTGGCCGTCGATGTCGGCGACGACCTCGAGGTCGACCCGTACCGTGGCCGGGTCAAAGGACCCGCCGGGGGCAAAGGTGCCCGGGTCCGCGGTCGCCCCGCTCGGAGCGGCGGTTGCGGAGGGACCGGGAGTGCCAGCCGACGGGCGGGGTGCCGGCGATCCCGAGGGCGAGCCCGAGGACGAGCCGCAGGCAGAGACCGCGAGGGCGAGCGCGATGAGCGCCGCGGTCAGGCGCGACGGCCGGTGCGGTGTGGGGGTCATCGTCGAATCCTAGTCGGGCGGGGCGATCGTCCCGCGCGGCGGGCCGGCCGGCGGCCAGAGCTCCTGTGCACTGATACGCTCGAACCCGGCGACTCGTTCCGGAAAGGTGCCATGGAAGCCCACGAATTCTCCGATGTCGAGGCCCGCCGCCGGTCCGCGGGGCGGCCGTATCTCGAGTTCATCCAGCGGTCCGCGCTCTCGGTCGGGCTGTACGTGCTCGAGGCGGGCGCCACCGACCGACAGCAGCCGCACGGAGAGGACGAGGTCTACCACGTGGTGGCGGGGCGCGGCCGGTTCACGGTCGCCGACGAGACCCGGGAGGTCGGTCCGGGATCGGTCGTGTACGTCGGGGCGAAGGTGGCCCACCGCTTCCACGACATCGAGGAAGAGCTCCGGATCCTCGTCTTCTTCGCCCCGCCGGAGGGCTCGGTCGCGGGCTAGGCGCCCCGGACGGCGGCGGCGAGCGCCGTTGCGAACCCGGTCGCCCGCCCGGTCTCGTCGTGGCGGAAGAACACGTATGCGTCTGTGCTGGCGTCAAGGAACGGCGCGAGCCTCGACGCCCATGCCTCGATCTCCGCCGGGGTGTAGTCGTGCCGCCGCAGGCGGAGGTAGAGGAACGACCCGGTCAGGCGGAGCATTGGCGGCCCCTCGTCCTCCGGCAGTTCGGTGGCACAGAGCGCGGCGCCCGCGCGGGTCAGGGCTGCGAAGACCTCGTCGACGTGCCACGACGGGTCCTGGAACTCCAGGGTCAGGGCCAGTTCGCGCGGCCACACGGCGAGCAACGCATCGAGGCGCGCGACGTCGACCGGCACCTGTTCGGGCACGCGGAAGAGCACTGTCCCGAGGCGCTGGCCGAACCGGGCGAGCGGCGCCGTGAGCCACGGGACGCTGGCGACCGGATCGACGTTGAGTGCCCGGAAGGACCCGCCCCGCTGGGCCTTCACGGCGAACCGGAAGTCGTCCGGGGTGGCGGCGAGCCATGCCGCGACCTTCGACTCGGAAGGCTGCTGGTAGAAGGTGTTGTTCAGCTCGCAGGACCGGAAGGTGCGCGCGTACCAGGGGAGCAGGGCGTCGCCCCGGAGGCCCGCCGGGTAAAACAGCGGCGACCAGTCGGGGTAGGCGAACCCACTCGTCCCGACGTACAGGCGCCCACCTGATCCGGAGGCGCCGCTGGCGTCAGCCGCCGCGGATCCCATCGGCAGGTGCGCACGCCGCATCAGACTCGAGCGCCCCGCCCGGATCGCCTGTGCGGCGCGAGATCGCGTCCATCGATCGCTCGAGGACCGTGAGGTCCGCCGGTTCGACGGCCGAGATGAAGTACGTGTCGACGCCGCGCAGGTGCGTTGGTGCGGCCGCCCGGAGCCGCGCCAGTCCGGTTGTCGTGATGGCCGCTTCCGCTCCTCGCGCATCGGAGCTGCACTGCGTCCGCTCGACAAGGCCGTCGGCGACGAGCCGGTCCACGAGGCGGGTGACCCCACTCTTGCTCAGGAGGACGCGGCTCGCGAGCCGGCTCATCCGGAGCCGGCGATCCGGAGCCTGGGCGACCTGAAGGAGGGCGTCGTACTCAGCCAGCGAGATTCCGTGCTCAGCGCGGAGCTCCTCGTCGAGCCTGCGGAACAGCCGCGAGTGGGCCTGGACGAACGCCCGCCACGCGTCGAGTCGCGGGTCTGCGTCGCCGACTTTCGGCTGAGCTCCCGTCTGGCGCGCGGGGGCGGCTGTGGTTGTCATGGCCGGATCATACAGTCGTCGACGTGCCGCTCAATTGGACTCCGGTAGGGGTGTGGGCGAGTTAGCATCGCCCGATGACTGCATTCGACGTGGAGGCGCTTCGGCGCCGGTTTCCCGCTTTGTCGCTCACGCACGAGGGCCAGCCGATGGCCTTCTTCGACGGGCCCGGCGGGACGCAGGTGCCCGACACGGTCATCGACGCGGTCACGCGCTACTACCGCGAATCGAACGCCAATGCCGGCGGCACATTTGCAACGAGCATTCGTTCCGACGCGATTGCCGCGGAGGCCCACGTGGCGGCCGCCGACCTGTTCGGTGCCGCGGGCCCGGAGGAGATCACCTTCGGGGCGAACATGACCTCGTTGACGCTGCACGTCAGCCGGTCGCTCGGCGCGACCATGGAGCCGGGCGACGAGATCATCGTCACCGGCCTCGATCACGAAGCGAACGTCGGGCCGTGGAGATCGGTGGCGGCTGATCGCGGCCTGACGATCCGATCGCTCGGGATCCGGCGGGAGGACTGCACGCTGGATCTCGACGAGCTCGACCGGCTGCTCGGGCCCCGAACGCGCCTTGTCGCCGTCGGCTGGGCATCGAACGCGGTCGGGACGATCAACCCGGTCCGCGAGATTGCCCGACGGGCCCACGCGGCGGGCGCCCTCGTCTACGTCGATGCCGTCCACTGGGCGCCTCACGGTCCCATGGACGTGCGCCATGTCGGCGCCGATTTCGTCGCCTGCTCCGCCTACAAGTTCTTCGGTCCGCACGCCGGGATCCTGTACGGCAGAGGCGAGGTCCTCGAGCGGCTGCCCTCGTACAAGATCCGGCCCGCCCACCACCGGTTCGAGACAGGGACGATGAACTTCGAAGGGCTGGCCGGCACGCTGGCCGCGATCGACTACATCGCCGATGTCGGACGGCAGTACGGCGGTGCCGGCGTTGGGACCGGCCGACGCGAGGCGATCGTGGCCGGGATGACCGCGATCCGGACGTACGAGATGAGCCTGTTCGAGCGCCTCGTCGCGGGCCTCGAATCCATCCCCGGCCTGCACCTATACGGAATCGCCGACCGGGCCCGGTTCGGCGACCGCACGCCGACGGCCGCCGTCCGGTTCGATCGGGTGTCGCCGGAGGCCATCTCGGTCGCATTGGGACGCGAGGGGATCGCGACCTGGCACGGCGACTTCTACGCGACCGGGCTGATCGAGCGGCTCGGCCTGATCGACGCGGGTGGCGTCCTCCGGATCGGGCTGACCCACTACAACACACCTGCCGAGGTCGATCGCCTCCTGGAGGCGCTCCGCCGCACCGTATCCCGCGCCGTTCCCGCCTCCAGCGCTTCCTGACGCCCGTGCCCGGCGGGCTCCCGAGCCGCGCCGACGTCGTCGTGATCGGCGGCGGGATCGCCGGCGCCGCGACCGCAGCGTTCCTTGCCGAGGGCGGGGCGTCGGTCGTCCTGGTCGAACGGGAAGCGGTCGCGGCCGGGGCGTCGGGCCGGAACTCCGGCGTCGTCCAGGCCCCGCTCGACACGGTCCTCGCGGCGATGTACCGCGACACGCTTGCCGAGTACCGATTGCTCGAGGAGTCCGGGGCGGGCAGCTTCGCGCTGCCGGCCGAACCGGCCGGCCTGCTCCACGTGACCCGCCGCCCGGAGGTCGCGATGGGGCTCGCCGTCGCGCTCGCGGCGACGCACCCGGAACTCAGCCCGGAGTACCTCGACGGCGAGGCTTTGGCCGCCGTGGAGCCGTCGCTCCATCCGGCGGTGGCCGCGTGCAGGGTCGCGATCGGCTACCCCGTCGCGCCCGCCGCCGCCACGCGTGCCTATGCGGCGCTGGGGGAGAGCTACGGCGTGCGGATCGGCGTCGGTCTCCCTTGCGGACTCGTCGTCCAGAAGGGGAGGGTGAGTGGCGTCCGGACGGGACCGCGCGACTTCGTCCTGGCGGACGCCGTCGTCGTGGCCGCCGGTCCGTGGACTCCTGAGGTGGTCGACCCGACCGGGCGCTGGCGCCCCATCGAGGCGCTGTGGGGCGTCGTCGCGGAGGTTGACCTCGCCTCGCCGCCCCGCCACGTCCTCGAGGAGGCGGAGATCGACGTGACGATCGAGCCCGGGTCAGGCGGCCGGCCGGCGGCCGTTGCTGATGAGCCCGATGGCCTCGCGTTCAGCCTCGTGACGGCGGCCGGCCGCTCCGTGCTCGGTTCGACGTTCCTCGAGACCGAGCCGGACCCCGACGCGCTCGTCCCGGCGATTCGCCGACGCGGAGCCACCTTCGTGCCCGCGCTCGCACACGCGCCGCTGCTCGCAACGCGTCGCTGTGCGCGGCCGTTGAGCGCCGACGGGCGCCCGCTCGTGGGCCGCGTCCCGTGGCTCGACGGCGTGTTCGTCGTCGCCGGCCACGGGCCGTGGGGCATCTCGACCGGCCCGGGGACCGCGAGGTTGCTCGCGGACCTCGTGCTGGGGCACCGGGCCGGCGTCCCGGAGGCCCTCGACCCGGCCCGCTTCGGCGGGCCCTGACGGGCGCCCTTACCTGGCGGTTGCCGACAGCCGCCAGATCGAGCCGCCGAGGGAGACGACGTAGATATTGCCTGCCTCGTCTTCCCCGAACGACGAAATGTTCAGGGTCGTGTCGAGAAGCTGGGTCATGGCGGGATTGACAATCGCGCGGTCCGCGTTGATCCCCCAGATCCTGCCGGTGCAGAAGTCCCCGAACAGGTAGCCGCCGGCGAGGAGCGGGTCCGGGCCGCGGTAGACGTAGCCGCCGGTCACCGAGCAGCCCAGGGAGTGGCTGTACACCGCGATCGGGCGGACCTTTCCGGCGGTGCTGCACGAGGACGGGTTGTAGCAGACCCGGCCCTCCATGATCCGCCAGCCGTAGTTCGCGGCGCGCCCGGCGTTCAGGCCGCCGGTGGAGCGCGAGACGTCGATCTCCTCCCAGCGGTTCTGGCCGACGTCGCCGATCCACAGGTCACCGGTTGCGCGGTCGAATGACCAGCGCCACGGGTTGCGCAGGCCGAGCGCCCACATCTCGTCGATTCCGGCCCTCCCGACGAAGGGGTTCGTCGTCGGAATGCGGTAGTTCCTTGTCCCGGCCGCGTTCGGCAGGTTTGGATTGATCCGGAGCATTTTGCCGAGGAAGTTGTTGATGTTCTGGGCCCGATTGCCGGGATCGCCGGAGGACCCACCGTCGCCCATCCCGATGTACAGGAAACCGTCGGGACCGAAGGCCAGGTGGCCACCGTTGTGGTTCGCGTAGGGCTGGGCGATCGTCATGATGCGTCGGCCGGTCTGCCACGCGGCCGTATCGGCATTCCCGACAGCCCTGTACTCGTTGATCGCCGTGGCGCCCGTGCCCCGGAGCGTCATGTTCACGTAGAACTTGCCATTGTTCTCGAAGTCGGGATGGAAGGCTAGCCCGAGGAGGCCTCGCTCGCCGCCGGTCGAAATCGAGGCGGACAGGTTGAGGAACGGGGTCGCCAGGAGCGCGCCGCCCTTGATGACCCGGATGCGGCCCCCCTGCTCGACGACGAACAGGCGGCCGGAGCCGTCTCCGGCGTGGGTCACGAGGACCGGGCTCGAAAGGCCCCCCACGACGGGATTCAGCAGGAGGTTGAACGTCGAGGGGTTGAACGCGCCCGGCGTGGCTGCGGCATCGACCGCCGGCCGTGCCGCCGTCCCCGCTGCGGGGCCCGCTCCGCCGATCAGGGCAAGCGCCGTGACGAGCGCCGCCACCTGGAATCGTGTACGTCGACGGGCAGCCTTGACGGAGTGGTGATGCAGCACGCGGATCTCCCATTTCGCGCCCGGAACGTCCAGCCGCCTGTAGGGCGAATCTTGACCTGCAGCGGAGGCCGGCGCAACTCGCCCGATCGGCTGCTCCCGCCCCCTGACGACGGTCAGCGCCAGCCCTCGGAGTTGAAGAGGTACCAGGTCAGCTGTCCGAGGTAGATCCGCAGGTCGGCCGCCCGCTCGTGGAGCCGCTCGCCGAGATCTGCGCCAGCGAGCTCGACCACGATCACGTTCGGAGGCGACTCGGCGGGTCCCTGGGGGTGCCGCAGCGGGCGCGACGAGAAGCCGCTTCGGATCTCGATCCGCTCGATCCGCATCGCCGCCGTGTAGCCGGCCATCGCACCACAGGCTACTCCTGGATCCCGGTTCGGAACAGGCCCGCACCCGTATCCTTGGCGGGTGACCCTGACCGAGCGGCGCTTCGGCGCCCAGTCGATGACCGCACCTCTCCGCGAGGTCCTCGTGAAGCGGCCGGACGCGGCTTTCGGCGCCGCCTTCGACACTGCGGCCCACGGCTTCCTGCGGCCGGTGAACCTCGATCTGGCGCGCCGGGAGCACGACGCCTTCGTCGATCTGCTCGCCCGGCTCGGCACCGCCGTTCACACCCTCGAGGCCCGCAGCTCCAGCCCGGACCTCGTCTACACCTACGACCCGTTGCTCGTGACGGACCGCGGCGCGATCCCCCTCCGCCCCGGCAAGCCGAATCGGCGGGTCGAGCCCGCCCTGCTCGAGGAATGGACCACGGAGGCCGGGATCCCGACGGTGGGCCGGATCGAGGCGCCCGGCACGATCGAGGGCGGCGACACGTTCTGGCTTCGGCCGGACCTTTTCTGCATCGGGCGCACGCTGCGGACGAACTCGGACGGCGTGCGACAGCTGGCCGCGCTCGTCGGGGGCGACGTCCGCGTGTTCGACGTCCCGTACTGGCGCGGTCAGGCGGAGCTCATCCACCTCCTCTCGGTGATCTCGCCGGTCGCGGACGACCTCGCGGTCGTGTTCATGCCACTACTGCCGGTGGGACTCTGGGAGCTCCTCGGCGATCTGGGCATCGGCCTCGTCGAGGTTCCCGAGGAGGAATTCGGGACCCTCGGTTGCAATGTGTTGGCGGTTCGGCCCGGCGTTCTCGTCGCAGCGGCGGGTAATCCTCGGACGAAGGCCGCCCTCGAGGCTCGCGGCTGCGAGGTCCACACGTACCCGGCGGCCGAGATCGGGATCAACGGATCCGGCGGGCCGACCTGCCTGACCCGTCCGATTCTTCGCGGTTGACAATGGGACTGACGGACCTCCAGCGCGCCGCGGTCGGCGCCGTCGACCCGGGACGGATCCAGAGCGATCTCGCGGGCCTCGTCCGGATCGCGAGCGTCACCGGCCACGAGGAAGAGGTCCAGCTCGAGATCGTCCGGCTCCTCGAGGGCGCCGACACCCCCGTTGAGCGAATCACCCCAACGCCCCAGGAAGCCGCGGCCGATCCTGACTGGCCGGGCGCGGAGATGCCGCGAGCCAGTCTGCCGATCGTCCTCGGGCGGCTCGGCCGCCCCGGCGGGAGGCGGGTCCTGCTCGTCGGGCATGTCGACGTCGTGCCGCCGGGGGATCTCGCCACCTGGACGGTTCACCCATGGGGCGGTGCGGTTCGCGACAACCTCCTGTACGGCCGGGGCGCGTGCGACATGAAGGGCGGTGTCGTGGCGATCCTCGAGGCGGCGCGGGTCCTTCGGTCTGTCGCCGACCGGACCGCCCTCGCCGGTGAGCTCGTTCTCGCCTTCGTCCCGTCCGAGGAGGACGGGGGACAGGGGATGCTCGCGGCGATCCGGGCCGGGGTCACCGGGGACGTCGCGATCATCACGGAGCCGACGGGCCTCGAGGTGGTCATCGCCCACGCCGGCGCCATCACGTTCCGCCTGACCGTCCGCGGCCGCGCCGCGCATGCATCGATGCGGCGTGAGGGGGTCTCCGCGCTCGACAAGCTGCAGGTGCTCGTCGCCGCGCTCGAAGCAGACGAGGCGCGGCGGAACGAATCGGAGACGGACCCGCTCATGACCGCCCTCGGGTTGCCGTACCCGACGATCGTCGGGAAGGTCCGGGGAGGGGACTGGGCGTCGACCGTCATGGACCGGATCGAGGCTGACGGGCGGTACGGTGTCCGGCTCGGCCAGTCGTGGCGGGAGGCCGAGGCGGAGCTACGGGCGTGTATCGCCGCCGCGTGTGAAGGTGACGAGTTCCTGCGCGAGCATCCGGCCGAGGTGGAGATCGTCGGCGGCCGCTTCTCTTCGTCCTCGGTGCCTGCCGATCACCCGCTCCCGACGGGCCTCGCTTCCGTGGCGGAAGGTGTTCTCGGACGGCGGCCGGAATCGATCGGCGAGCCGTACGGCGCGGACATGCGGCTGCTCGTCAACGAGGGCGCGACCCCGACTGTCATCTACGGCCCGGGCGACATCCGCGTCGCCCATTCCGCGGACGAACACGTGCCGCTCGACCAGGTCGCGGACTGCGCGCGCGTGCTGGCCGCATGGCTCGTGAAGGAGCTCACGACCGAGCGCTGACGCGCCGAGTCATCCGTCCTCGCCTGCTGCCCACAGCGTCAGGACCTCGCTCGGTCGCGCGGCCGCCTCCAATTCCGGCGGGGACTCAGCGGCCATCTCGACGAACCGGCACAGCGCGTTGACGAGTCGCATGTGGGCCGGCGTCCTGGCCCGCACCCGGAGCAGATCCGGCGAGGCGACGACGACGGCCACGCACCTGGCGCGCGATGTCGCGACGTTCAGGCGGTTGCGGCTGTACAAGAAGTCGAGCCCGCGCGGTGCGAGCTCCGGGGTGGACGTCGTCATCGAGTAGATGCTGATCGGGGCCTCCTGGCCCTGGAACTTGTCGACGGTCCCGACCCGCGCACCGGGTGGCAGGAGGCGGGTGATCGCACCGACCTGCGCGTTGTACGGCGCGACGATCAGGACGTCGTCCCAGGTGATCGGTCGCTCCCCACCATGCTCGTCCACCCACGTCGCGCCGCTCGATGTGAGCGAACGCGCGAGATCCGCGACCGTCGCCGCCTCCTCCGGTGACTCGTTGTCGTAGCCCTCCGTGAGCCGCGGGAGGAACCGCGGTCCGACTCCGCCGACCGGCGCCCGAGCGAGCAGGCGCTGGACCGCGAGGTGGGACTCGGACTCGAGTCGGTCGTCGTAGAACACTTCGGACGTGAACCGGCACAGGTCGGGATGGAGGCGCCACGTCTTCTCGAGGAACAGGCCGCGAGTGATCGGGATGGTCGCTTGCTCGCCGAGGATGTGGGCCAGCGCCGATCGACCCGCCCCCGGCGGGTGGGTGCCGCGCATCGGCTGGTCGAGCTGCTGCGGGTCTCCAAGAAGGACCAGGCTCGCCGTCGACGGCGAGATCGCGACGACGTTCGCGAGCGACATCTGCCCGGCCTCGTCGACGAACAGCACGTCGACAGCTTCGGCCATCTTTCCTGACGCCCAGAGCCACGTGCTTCCCGCGGCAAGGTTTGCGCTGCCGCCCTCGAGCTGGGCCCGGACGTCGCCCGGATCCTTGCCCCTGGTGACTCGGTCGTCGACGAGGATCTGATCCGGTTCGCCACGCTGGACTGGACGGAGGTCGACGCCCTCCTTCTCGGCGGCATCGAGGACCGCCTTGAGGAAGTTGCCGATCACCTTGTGGCTGTTGGCCGTGATCCCGACGCGCTTGCCGGCAGCGAGGAGCGTGCAGATCATCCGGGCCCCGGTGTATGTCTTCCCGGAGCCGGGCGGACCCTGGATTGCGAGCGTCGTGTGATCCAGGCTCAGCGCCAGCCGGCGCGCTGCCGCGAGGTCCGGTTCACCCGGCCGGGTGAGCACCTCGTCGGGCCGCTGCCCCGCCCGGGGCGGTCGAGCCAGCAGCAGGTCCCGGGCCGCGCGATACGGTCCGGGCGCGTCGATCCCGTGCGACAGGACCCACTCGCCGATCGACTCCAGATTGGCCTGGTGGTCCTTCGTGGGGAAGTAGCTCAGGGGGACGATGGCCTTCGGGTGGGGATCATGCGGCGAGCGCTTGAGATCGACGGTGCATGCGGCGAGGTCCGTGGCGATGACCTCGCCGGCGGCGAAGTCGAAGACCGGCTCGTCGACGTGGGCCTGGGCCCGGCCGGGGTCGTAGACCTTGCCGCGCACCTCGAACTCCTGGACCGGAAACAGGTACCTCCAGGTTTGTTTTCCTCGCACGATCTCGTCGATGGGACCGACCGGCTCGAGTTGCCCGATCGGCTCCGACTCATCGACGAGATCCTCCGGCGACAGCTCGAGCGTCCACCGGAAGAATTCCCACCAGGTCGACTTGTCCTCGCGCCGGTGCCAGCCGAGCAGCTGAGCGAGAAGCCAGCGTGCGTGCTGTTCCGGCGTGCGGTCGGCCTCGACCGCAGGGACGTTGCCGAGTGCGTCGACGAGGGCCTCGACGCGCGCGAGAGCGTCGGTCAGCTCAGTGGGCAGTTTGGCGATGCGATCCCCGGGGCGGGGGACTGCCTGGCCCGTCTCGCCCGCGAGCTCGGTCCTGAGCGTCTCCAGCCAGTCACGCAGCCTCGCGTTACTGACGACGTCGTCATGGTTGTAGCGCTCGATGCGGTCGAGGTGCGTGGCGGCGGGCCGCTCGCCTTCGCCGAGCTGGAGCCACTCCTCGAAGGCGACGATGCTCGATCCGGCATCCCGCAGGTCCACCTCGCGCTGGAACCCGTACAGCGGCTCGATGCGCTTGATCGAGTAGCTCTCGACTGATGCTCGGAGCGACTGGCGGACGGCCCGCAGCAGGTCGACCAGCACGCCGCCGCGAAGGAGTCGATCGACCTCGTTCTCGCGCGTCGCGTAGCGGCCCATCAGTCGCTTCAGCGCCGTCGGCTCGTAGGCCGCGTAGTGGTAGACATGCAGCGAAGGGTCCTGGTCGAGCCTCGCGACGATGAAGTCCATGAGCTGCTGGAACGCCTGCTTCTCCGCCACGAGCGAGAAGCCGCCGTCCGGGTCCCGCGACCAGAACGCATGGAACGTGCCGTCGGCCTCGAGGACGCCGAACAGGTAGTCGAGGCCGTCCTCGAACGCGTAGGGATCGCCTTCGATGTCGAAGAACAGGTCGCCCGGCGACGGTGGCGGGAGCGTTGCCAGTCCTCGTTCGACGTCGATCGGCTGGCCGGGGTCGGGCAGCAGGAGCTCGTACTTCATCCGCTGCTCGAGACGACCTTCGAGCTGGATCCGCGCCTGCTCCCGGACGCGCAGGAGCGCCTGTTCGCTCGTGCCTTCCAGCCGGGGATCGAGGGGGACGGTCAGCCGACCGAGATCGGCCAGGGTTCGAACGGATCGGTCCTCGAGGGCCCGTCGCTGACGGCCGGTGATTCCCGCGACGAGGCTGAGATGGTCGTCCGCGCGACGGCGGATCACGCACTCGACCGCCCAGCGACACACGTCGCAGTGGTCGACGGGCTCCGGATAGGTCCCGACCGGCGGGAAGGTGGCCGCGGCTCCCGCCATCGTCGCGAGGAACCGGTCGCGCGCCATCCGGTAGTAGGCCATGTAGTCGTCCACCCGAAGGCGCTCGACGGTCCGCTTGCTGCCACCGAGAGCCACGTGCATCCACTCCGGGCGGACGCCCTGGATGCGCTCCAACTGGTCCACGTAGCTGCAGATCTGGAGCACGGCGCTTGCCTTGACGTGGCGGGCCAGCTTCGTGTCCGCGACCTCGTAGTGATAGGGGCCCCATCGCGACGGCCGCTCCGGCGATTCGACCCGGAGGAGGAAGTCCGCGTGTCCCCGCCACGTGCCGTCGAAGAACGTCGCCTGGAAGATGACGTCGGGTCCGCCGGCCATGGCCGCTTCCGTGGCCGTTGCAGCCGCACGGAGTTGCTCACCGCGGTCCTCGATCGACCCATCCAGCGAGATCTCCACGATCCGCCTGCCCTCGTCGCGGAGCTCGCCGAGAAAGCGCTGCTCGTGTTCGAAGCCGCGCTTTCGGATGATGTCGAGCTCGGCGTCGACGCGATCGGGCCGCTCCGTGAGCTTCGCGAGGGCGGCTCGCTCGAGCTGTGTCAGGTGCTCGCAGGCGAGGTATCCGACGAGGTCCGTCGCCGCGTACACAGGCCGGCCGTCGATCAGCTGCACGGCACACTCACGGCCGAACGATACCCGGCCTGCGTGTCAGCTCGCCTGTCACGCGCCGGCGGGCCGCAGGGTCGAGTGCGGTCAGGCCGGGCGGAGCGACCGCCACATGTCGAGGGCCCATTCCCAGTCGGCCGGGTCGTGGATCTCGATCCGGAGCGCCGCCCCGCTGCCCCGCACGGCCGAATAGGCGTCGAGTACGGCGTGCCCTACCTCCGCGCCGTCGTCGACCGCGAGGCGGGCCTTGCCGATGACTTGCCCGTCCTGATGGGTGAGCGCGCCGCTGCCGAGGTTGCCCGACACGCGCTCGAGGAAGGCCTCGGCGGTCATCGGCCCCTTCTCCGTGCCCGTCGAAACCGCTGCCAGCGTGATGCTCCGGCCCCCTTCGCCGGCCCACCACTCCTCGGCCGTGCGCCGTTCCGCGAACGAGCCCGGGATCTCGAGTGCCCAACCGCCGTGGACGGCAACGACGTTGTCGCGCCTGTAGCCGATGCGGGGGCCGTCCCCAGCGGCTGCGGCCTCTTTCGCGATCCGGTCGTACAGCGAATCGGGGGCACCGGCCAGGTCGAGCAGCTCCTTCCACTCCCGCCACGGGTAGGGGAGCTCGGGATCGAGCGGAAACGCTTTTCGGAGGAGCCGGAGAACCTCGTCGATCGTGTTGCGCTCAGCCTGGATCGCCGGCGCACGCCAGCGGACCTCCGACCACATCAGCACGAGCGCCCGGTTGAGGAGATGGCGCGCGTCCATCGCGTCCGGCGTCCAGGGCCACACATCGATTGCAATCCGCGGGTCGTTGACCGCCGCGCGGAGCCACTCATCGTCCCGCGGCCCGAGGGCGGTGGCGACCGCGCCTACAAAGGCGAAACGGTGATCGCCGAATGAACCGAGGTGATGGCCGTGCTCTCCCCGTGCCCGCGCGGCCAGCGCCGCCTGCAGCACGTCGTGGAGCCACAGCAGCAACGCCCCTTCGGCATCGGCTCGCGCGCCCGAGTCGAAGTACCCGGTCTGGTCGCCGGTGCCGGCACTCGGATCGCCGGGCTCCCAGGTGATCGAAACGTCCGTACCGATTCGGCGCAGCAGCTGGCAGACATAGGTGTGATAGCCGGGGCCGACCTCGGCGGTCCTCGCCGAGGCCGTGACCCGGCCTCCATCGGCGACGACGACCTCGAGATCGGACGCCGCGGGGTGGAGGCGCACGCTGAGACCCGGCTCGTCCGAGCCCTCGCCGGTCCGACGGACCGAGCCGGCCGCGTCGGTGGCCTCGGCGACGAGCCGTGCCTCGATGTCGTTGATCAAGACCTCGGTGGCCGGGAGGCGCGGAACGCGGCCGCGCTTCGATGCCTGGCCGACGAGACGAAGGCCGACGCTCAGGGGAAATGCCTCCGGACCGTGGTGCGGGTCCAGCCAGCGGGACCCGGTTCGCCACGATAGACCCCCAGTCCGCGAGCCGGACATGGCCCCCGGTGGTCATTTCGTACCGGGGCCGCGGGCCGGAAGTCACGCGCTCCGACGGACTAGCCGAAAAGGGCCTCGATCGCGTCGCCGAAGATCTCCGTGTGCCGGTCCACGTCCGCCTCGGTCGTCGCGGGCGACATGAGCGCCATGTTGTGGAACGGCGTCATCAGGACGCCGCGGTTCATCGCCCACAGATGGAGGAATCGCTCCAGCCCGAAGTCGGCGTGGGCGGCCTGCTCCGCGCCGGTCCGCGGCGGGTTCGGCATGAAGTGGTACTCCGCCCGCGCCCCGAGGCGCGTGACGTGCCAGGGAACGTGCCGGGCGGCGATCGCCTGGTCGACGCCGGCGGCCCAGCGCTCCCCGAGAGGGAGCATCCGCTTGAACGCATCCTCGGTGAGGACCTCGCCGAGCGTCGCCCGGATCGCCGCCATTGAGAGTGCGTAGCCCGCGAGCGTGCCGCCGATCCCACCGACGTCCGACTCCTCGAGCGGGATCGCGCCGGACAGTCGCTCGCCGACGGCCTCGCTGAGGCCGTACGCGCCGGCCGGGATGCCGCCGCCAATCGTCTTGCCGATCACGAGCATGTCCGGCTCGAGATCATGCGTGCCGGTCATTCCGGCCGGGCCGGCGCAGATGGTGTGGGTCTCGTCCACGATCAACAGCGTTCCGGTTCGACGCGTGATGACGCGGACCGCCTCGAGGTAACCCGGTTCGGGCAGCACGATCCCCACGTTCGTCAGCGCGGGCTCGATGAGCAGCGCGGCGACGTCCCCGTCCGCGAGGGCGCGTTCGAGCCCGTCGATGTCGTTGAACTCCACGACGCGGGTCGTCAGCGCGGGATCGACCGGCGGCCCGATGTTGCCGCGGCTCGCCACGACCCGCCGGTCCTCCCCGAGTGCCGCAAACGTCTCGTCCACCGAGCCGTGATAGCAGTGGTCGTGGACCGCGACGAACCGCCGCCCGGTGATCTTTCGGGCGAGGCGGATCGAGAAGCGATTCGCATCGGTCGCGGTGACGGTGAACTGCCACCAGCGCAGCCCGAAGCGGCGCTGCAGCTCGTCGCCGGCGGCGATCGCATCCTCCGTCGGGAGCATGTGGGTGATGCCGCGCCGGAGCTGGGCCTCGACGGCACGGATCGTCGGCGCCGGGCCATGGCCGGCCATCGCGCCCGTGTCGCCCAGGCAGAAGTCCACGTAGTCGTGGCCGTCGACATCGGTGAAGTGAGCGCCGCTGGCCGCCTCGACGAACAGGGGAAAGGTGCCGGCCCACTTGACCATCCAGTTCATCGGCACGCCGTCGAGGAGGGATCCGCGGGCCCGCTCGTGGAGCGCCGCCGAGCGAGGGTGGCGCGCGGCGAAGTCGCGCTGCTCCAGCTCCATCAGGTGCTGGAGGCGCGATCGGTCGAGGGTTACGCCGGGCGGCACGCCCTCATGATCGCCGCCCGAGGCGGCGCGGTGTCAGCGGTTGCGGCGGGTGAAGCCGCAGATCGCGCAACGGGCGACGCCGGTGGCCGGGTCGACCTGGAGGAAGCTGGGACAGCCGTTCGTGCCGCAGTAGATGCGGCCCGCGGCGGCCGTGCGGCGGCGCTGCCGGCGCATCGAGCGCGAGCGCCCGGCGACGGTGGTGGTGAGTGTTTGCGAGGTCACTGTGCGTTGGTCCTTCTCGCCGCGCGCGGCCGGGGCAGAGCCCCGGCGTCGCGGCCGACTGGTTTCGCTCCACGGCCCACCATGGACCGGAGCGAGGGTTTCAAAGCCCGGGCGGCGCGCGTGGAGCGTGATGGGCTCCGTTGGGCGCCTGCGCGGCGGGCAAGAAGAATCATGGCCCCTCGACGCGATTCCGTCAAGACAGACCGTATGGGACTATCGCCGACCTCCCCACACGAATCGGGCCGCGTCCCGTAGATTCAGAACTCACAATCGTCCGCTCACCTGCTCTTGGTTGATCTCGCCGGGGTGGAGGGCGGAGATTCGGG
>Ga0136633_1000128_pt1 | contig 53732 bp, 56 predicted proteins | sample AntDrymeUQ832206_2_FD_105494 | JGI IMG/M metagenome (GOLD analysis project Ga0136633, IMG submission 105494) | Polar desert sand microbial communities from Dry Valleys, Antarctica - metaG UQ83 (22.06) | ecosystem: Environmental > Terrestrial > Soil > Desert | place: Antarctica: Dry Valley... | reverse complement strand
CCGCACCGCCACGACAGCCACTGCGCCGCCGAACGGACCCCGACCCCGGCCCACAGCTGCCGGCGGTCCAGCTCGCCGACAAGCAGCAGCCACTCGCACGTCGCGGCCGCGATCCGACCCGCCAGCGAGCAGACCCGCTCCTCCAGATCGCTGTCAGACACACTTCCCATGTCATCCACGGCATCTCCCCATCGTCGTCCAGTGGGCCCGACGATAGAGCCTGGGTGTGACAAAAACCGCTGGCGCCCAAGCGTTCCGCGGAACGCGGGGCCGCCTGATCGCGGGGCCGCCGAGACCCCTGTGGCAGCTCGACGACGGCGACGCGCCGCAGCATCGACGGCGCTGACCCGGAGGGTGTTTGGAGTCTTCGGGTCTCGCTACGTGGTCGTCATCCACTGCGCCCTACACCTGCGACTCCATCGAGTACTAGGAGCCTGAGTCTGTCCACGCTCACTCGTCACGCGACGGAGCTGTCGCCGAGGCGCGGCGTCCAACGGAGCTGGGAGCGGCACGACGGGCTAGACGGAGGCGGTCTCTCGCTCGGGGATGCCGACGGGCTGCTTGGCTGGCTTCTGGTCGACGATGCCGAGGCCGACGAGGTGGAGCAGGAACAGCAGGAACGTCACCCCCATCGCGACGTACGTCGGCTTGGCCAGCGTGCCGCTCTCGAGGGCGAGCAAGAATGTCTTCGGCTTGATCTTGGCGATCAGCGCCTTCTGATCCTCGGTCTGCGTCTCATTGGTCTCGACGGGGCCCGCGGTCACCCGCGCCCTAGTCACCTTGCGACTGGAGCGGATGATCTCGGTCTGGGTGATCGTGAAAGTTTGGCCCGCGACGATCGACGCGGCCTCGACACCGAGCTCCTCGGCGTACTCGGGGCCGATCTCCTCCGAGGCAGCCGTCTCGGCCGCGGTGATCTCGGACATCAGGCCCTGATCCGTCAGGTCTGGGCTGACCTCGACGAAGGCGGACTCGTCAGTGGGGAACTTCGCGCGCTCGTCATCGGTGTCGAGCACCTGCCAGCTGGCCTCTTCGCCCTGCGGGCCGAGGTAGCGAGGCGTCGACGTGGGAATGTCGGGAATCGAGCCGGGCATCGGCAGCCCCGGTACGCCGGTGAACCACAGCAAGGAGAGCACGAACCAGCAGCCCCAGAACGCCGTGCCGGTGATGAGGTAGCCGACCTTGGGCCCGAAGCTGCTCTGCAGCAGCATGAAGATGCCACCGCAGAGGAGGCCGAACATCAGCGCGACAGCGATGACCGCAGTGACGCCCTTGGGCTTCGGCTCCTCGCTCGCGAGGTACAGCACGGCCTCGCCGGAGCGGGTCGTGGCGGCGGCGTAGACGTTCAGCACGTCGAAACCTTTCCTGCAGTCATGGCGGCTAGCGGGTCTCGGTGCCGAACGCGATCAACCGGGAGAAGGGGCCGCGCGACGCGCCGACAGCGAGCTTGACGCCCTCGGGCACCTTCTCCTGGACCGAGATCAGGTAGTTGATGATGTCCTCGAGCTGCTGGTCGTTGAGCGGTCCGCCGTACCCGAGGCCCCAGGTCGCCATTGGCGTGCCGGGGCGACCCTCGGCGATGGTCTCGTAGACGAAGCGGTACGCCTCGGTCGGGGTCTTCTTCAAGGCCAACTGGCGCTGGAATACCTCACGCAGGTTCGGAGCCGGGTAGTCGACCGGCTTCGAGGTGGGCGAGGACTTGAAGTTGGGCACGATCCCGCCGCGGGCATCCGAGCCGTGGCACTGCGCGCAGCCGTAGCCCGAGGTGTTGGTCTCCGTGCCCACGGCGAAGTGCGCCGCGCCGCGCTCGATCGAGTCGGCCCGCTGCTCGAGGGCCGCGTCCTTCATGCGGGGCTTCTCGAAGAACAGGACGTACGTCGGCAGGAACACTGCGAGGAAGATCGTCAGCAGCAGGCCCCAGCCCATCCAGCGCTCGAGCACGTTGGTCTCGAGCTCGTCGTCCGACGGCGCCGGGCGAAAGCCGATCGGGATCGACGGTGGGGCCGCACGCCGGCGCACAACGGTGCCGGCGCTGCCCGGCTTCTTTTCGATCTCGCTCATCGTGTGTGAGTGCCTTCGCTGTTATCCGACACGCTGTTATCCGACACGCTGTTATCCGACACGCTGTTATCCGACACAGTGCGGGCCGGCCGGGCTCTGGCTGATCGTGTCGGTGCCGCGTGGCGGCCCGACCACCCGGGTTGCGGTGTCGACCTTGACGGCGTCACCGTCCATCGTGAGCGGGAAGTGGTCGAGACCGCGGGGGGCTGGCCCGAACTGGTACTCGCCAGCCTTGTTGTACCGCGAGCCGTGGCACGGGCACTCCAGCCATTGGCTGGTCGCACACGACGGGACGCGGCAGCCCAAGTGGGCGCACTTCTGGTAGATCGCGAGCAGGCCGGCCTGCGACACGTCGCCGTAGACGTCTTCCTTGCCGGCCGACGGGGTGTAGGCGATGAGGTACGAGCGCGCCTCGGGGAAGTAAAGAAGCCCGCTCGGCTCGGCCGCGATCTGCTCCTTGAGAACCGAAACGTCGCCCAGGTTGATTACCGAGCCGAAGCCGCCTCGTAGGCTCGGCCAGAGGAAGCCCAGGCTGGCACCGGCGAAGCCGGTGAGAGCCAAGCCCATCGAGCCGAGCCAGCTGACGCGGAAGAAGTCCCGCCGGGACATGCCCCGCTTCTTGGCCATGGAGAGCCGCCTTCTTCCTAGAACTCGAAGTACAGGCCCTGGCTCCACGGCCAGACCCAGTTGTAGCCGGGTCCCCGGAAGAGCGAGCCGATGGTCGACAGGATGGCAGACATGATCACGAACCAGGTGAAGAGCATGATCGAGAACTTGCGGTTGGCCGGGCGCACCGACGGGTTCTTGTCGAGATAGGGGAAGGCCATCAGCAATACCAGCCCCACGCCGGGGATCGTCACGCCCGCGATCATCGGGTGGAAGTAGCGCAGCAGCTCCTGCAGGCCGAGGAAGTACCACGGTGCCTTGGACGGGTTGGGTGTGAGGTTGACGTTGGCCAACTCGAGCAGAGGAGCGTCAACGAAGGTTGAGAAGACCGTGAGGAACGCAGTGCAGGCCAGCAGCGCGACCATCTCCTCGACGAGGAGGTGGGGCCACACGTTGACTTTGTCGTCCTGGGTTCGCTCAACCCGCTGAATGCCCTCGGGCGGCACCATGGCGAGCAGCCGGTGCGTCATCCCCTCCGCCGAGCCGCGGCCGCCACCGGTAGCGACTGCGCCGCCCGACTTGGCCATGGCCGCCGCGACTCGCGCCTGCCGCTCGGCCGGAGAAAGCGGAGCTGTGCGGGTCAACGTGGCAGTGCCCACTGCTCCGCCGGCTGCCGGAGCGGGCGCCGTGCCCATGGCCGCAGCAGCAGGAGCTGCCGCGGCGGGTGCCTGCGCCGGTGCAGCGGCGGCCGGCGCCTCTGAGGCAGCAGCTGCAGGAGCAGCAGCCTCAGGAGCAGCTGCCGCGGCAGCAGCGGCAGCAGGCGTCGGTACGCCGGCCGCCTTGCGGGCCTTCTTCACGGCCGCGGACTTGGCCTTGGCACGAGCGACCCGGTCGGACTCGCCCGCGGCGATAGCCGCGTCGTACGTCTCCTGGTCGGGAGTGATCTCCTCGGACATCGGGTCCTCGCTCTGCGGTGGTGGGTGCCAGGGGTCAGGGGCGGATAACTACAGCGGTCCGGAGATGCCGCCGTCCTTGCGGATTCGCCAGAAGTGCACGGCCATGAAGATCACAGCGACGAACGGCAGCGCGAGGACATGAAGGACGTACCAGCGCAGCAGCGTGGGTGGTCCGATCTCGACTCCACCGAGGAGGACGAACCGGACCTCCTTACCGAATACCGGCGTGTAGCCCATCATCTGGGTGCCGACGGCGACAGCCCAGATCGCCAGCTGGTCCCACGGCAGCAGGTAGCCGGTGAAGGACAGCAGCAGGGTGAGCAGCAGCAGAATCACGCCGACCACCCAGTTGAACTCCCGCGGAGACTTGTAGGCGCCGTGGTAGAAGACCCGGGCCATGTGCAAGAAGACCGAGAAGACCATGGCGTGGGCAGACCACCGGTGCAGGTTGCGCACCAGCTGCCCGAACGTCACGCCAGAGGACAGCGCCCGGATGTCGGCGTACGCGAGCTCTTGGCCGAATCCGGCCGAGGGCCGGTAGAAGAACATCAGGTAGATGCCGGTGACGGTGAGCAGGATGAAGAGGAAGAAGGACAGGCCGCCGAGGCAGTAGGTGTAGGTGAGCTTGAGCCCGTGGCGCTTCAGCTTCACCGGGTGCAGGTGGTAGAGGACGTTGTTCATGGTGGCGAGCGCGCGGTCCCGAGAGGTGTCGCGGTAACCCGGCCGGAAGATCGAGCCCGGCCGGAAGATCGACTTCCAGACCTGGCCCTCGCGGGGGTCACGAGGGGCCGCGAAGTCCTTGACCTGGGTCTGGACTTCCTTGATGCGGTCCTTCGAGCTCGGCCGGTCGGCCACGTGCGTCTCCCTACCTCTTCTTGGGTGCTGCTTCACCGATCTTGGAGTAGAACAGGGCGTACGGCGGGCATCGGTCGACGCAGATGCCGCAGCGGGTGCACTCGTTGTCGTCGATGATGAAGATCGCGCCTGCTGTCTCGGCGAGAGTCTTCATCTCCGGGTTCTCAGCACCCATCACGATGTCCGGGGACATCATGAAGATGCACTCCCACGGGCAGACGTCCTCACACGCGCGGCACAGGATGCACAGCTCCGGTGCCAGCGCGATGTGACGCTTGGGCTTGACCCGCTCCTGCAGCCAGTTGGGGTCGACGGTGCCCAGGGTGTAGTCGTCGAAGATCTCAACCCGCTTGTCGGTCATCGCGGGTCCCTCATCGGTAGCCGCCGGCGTCGCGCTTGGCCTCGTCGGCGTCGGCGTTGACCGGGTTCAGCCGCTGGTAGAGCGAGAAGGCGAGGAAGGTTACGTTCACGATCGCACCGTGGTAGCCGATGATGCCGACGTCGCGGATACGGGGGGCGATGTCGGGGTTGTCCTCGAGGATCTGCCACTCGTCGGTCCAGGCGATGAGCGCCGACGGGATGGCGCCGTAGAAGATCAGGAACGCGATCGTGAGGATGAGCGATCCGATAGTCACGCGCACCCACGGAGATTGCCCGAGTCGTCCTGGCATTCGTCCGCTCCTTCGTGCGTCAACTGCTGCGTCGGACCTGCGGTGGGCAGGGTGTTCCACCCGCTGCGATACTACGGCTGCGGGGAGTACCCCGCGAATCCAACCAGGCGCGCGCGCCGTACGCCGGATGTGCTTCATTTTCCGGCCCTTCGTGGCGTGGGAGGACATCGGTTTGACGAGCCCCGCCTCGCCCCGACGACGAGCTCGGCATGCCGCAGCCGCCGTGCTGGCCCTCGCCCTCCTGGCGACGTCCTGCACGGGCTCGCGCCGCGAGGTCGACTCGCCAGTAGGCGGCACCGGCTTCCGCGGCGGGGACGGCACGGCGACCCTGCTCGCGCTCGACGAGCGACGCTCCGCCCCGCCGCTACGCGGCACCACGCTGGAGGGGGTGCCCTTCGACGTCGCGGATCTCCGCGGCTCGATCGTCGTCCTCAATGTGTGGGGGTCGTGGTGCGCCCCGTGCAAGAAGGAGCAGCCCGACCTACAACGGGTAGCGACCGACCTCGGCTCCGATGGCGTCCGGGTCGTCGGCATCAATGTGCGCGACCGGACCAAGGGCAACGCGCTCGCCCACGTCCGTCGGTACAACGTCACCTATCCGAGCCTGTTCGACCCCAGCTCCCGTCTCGTCGGACGATTTGATGACCTGCCGCCGACCGCCATACCGAGCACCCTCATCCTCGACCGGGACGGACGGGTGGCTGCCCGCGTGATCGGCGGGACGACCTACGACGAGCTGGTCGCCCTCGTCCGGCGCGTCGGGTGAACCCGCTCGTCCTCGCCGACGTCGGGCAGACTTTCAAGGAGGCGGTGCTCGACGGGCCGCTGCTCCTGGCCATGCCGATCGCGGCGATCGCCGGGCTGGTGTCGTTCCTGTCGCCGTGCGTGCTGCCGCTGGTGCCCGGCTACCTCTCCTACATCACCGGGCTCTCCGCGGCCGACCTGGCATCGTCGGCGGATGCCGACCTGGCATCGTCGGTGGATGCCGACGACGCCGCCGGTGACAGCGTTGACGGCGGTGACAGCGGGGCGCCGCACACGCGCGGGCGGGTGCTGCTCGGCGGCAGCCTCTTCGTCCTAGGCTTCTCCATCGTCTTCGTCAGCTACGGGACCCTGTTCGGGGCTGCCGGACGAGCCCTGCGTGACTACGAGGAGCCGCTGATCCGGGTCTTCGGGGTCGTCACGATCCTGCTCGGCCTGGTATTCGCCGGTGTGTTCACCAAGCTGACCTTCCTCCAGCGGGAGGTCCGCATCCACCGCCTGCCGTCCGCCGGACTCGCGGGAGCCCCGCTGCTCGGCATCGTCTTCGGCCTGGGGTGGGCCCCGTGCATCGGCCCCACGCTGGGCGCGGTGCTCACCCTGGCTCTGAGCAGCGACGGCGCGGTGCGGGGGGCCTTGCTGTCATTCATCTACTGCCTCGGGCTCGGCGTGCCGTTCATCATTACCGGGCTCGCCTTCCGACGCTCGATGTCGGCGTTCGCCGTCGTCAAGCGCAACTACCGCACCGTCATGCGCGTCGGTGGCGCATTTCTCGTCGTGATCGGCCTGCTCCAGGTCACCGGTATCTACAGCGAGCTCGTGCTGGAGCTGCAGACCTGGTACGGCGGCTTCGCCACGGCTGTGTGATGGGGGCCCTGTCATGAATGACCCCCTCACGAGTACCTGGGTCGTCAGTGCTCGACAGGCCTGGCGCGGGCTCACCTCCATGCGCACCGCGCTGGTGCTGCTCTTCGCGCTGGCGCTGGCCGCGGTGCCCGGGTCGGTGCTGCCCCAACGTCCACTCAACCCGTTCGCCGTCGACCGCTTCCTGGCCGAGCACGCCGTCGCCGGCCCGATCTATGACCGCCTCGGCTTCTTCGACACGTTCGGCGCACCGTGGTTCATCGGGCTCTACCTCCTGATCTGCGTCTCGCTCGTGGGCTGCCTCACTCCTCGGATCCGCTTGCACGCCAAGGCACTTCGAGCGCGTCCGCATCGCGCACCAACCTCGTTCGCGCGGCTGCCGCGGACCGCGTCGTGGACGACGTCGGCATCGTGCGCTGAGTCGGCGGAGGCCGTACGACGTCACCTGCGCGGCCGGCGCTGGCGTACTGAGACCCGCACCGGCGACGACGGAGTCGCCGTCAGCGCCGAGAAGGGCTACGCCCGAGAGACCGGGAACCTCGTGTTCCACGTCTCCATCCTCGCGATCATCGCTGGCGTCGCCGTGGGATCACTGCTCGGCTACGAAGGCCGCGCGATCGTGGTCGAGGGCACTGGCTTCACCAACACGGCCGTGGCGTACGACGAGCTCGACCCCGGGCGACTGCAGCGTGTCGCCGACCTCCCGCCCTTCACGCTCGAGCTCGTCGACTTCGACGCCGAGTACACCGACGGCGGGCAGGCCACCGACTTCCGCGCCGATGTTCGCTACGGAGCGGGCTTCGACGAGCCCAGCCGGCGCAGGACACTGCGGGTCAACCACCCACTCTCCGTCGCCGGGTCGCGGGTATACCTGCTTGCGCACGGCTACGCCCCGCACGTCGTCGTCCGGGACAAGGACGGTCGAGTCGTCTACGACGAGGTCACGCCGTTCCTGCCCCAGGACGGCAGCTTCCTCTCGACCGGGGTGATCAAGGTGCCCGACGTCGCAACCGGTCTGCCGCAGATCGGTGTCCGCGCGGCGTTCCTCCCGACGGTGGACCTGACTCGCGACGGTCGGCTCTTCTCCGGGTTCCCCGATGCGCGGGCGCCTGCGCTGTCGTTCGAGGCTTTCGCCGGCGACCTCGGCCTCGACGCCGGTGTGCCCCAGAACGTCTACGAGCTCGACACGCAGGACATGGTCCGAACCGGAGGGGGGTTCCTGCTCCCGGGGGAGACCAGCGCGCCGCTCGCCGGCGGCGCGACGATGACGTTCGTGGGATTTCGTGAGTGGGCCAACTTCCAAGTGGCCCGCGACCCCGGTCAGCGACTCGTCGGAGTCGCCGCGGTGCTGGCGCTGGTGGGTCTTGTCACGAGTCTCCGGGTCCGCCGCCGCCGCCTCTGGGTGCGCGCAACCCGCACCTCCGGCGGTACGTTTGTCGAGGTGGGTGGTCTGCCCCGTCGCGATCTGGAGTCCTTCGCGGCAGAGTTCGACAGACTGGTCGCCGACCTTCAGGTGCACCTGCCTCCTGGTGTGGAGCAGGACATTCAGCTCGTTCCCGAGGAGATGCCCTAGTGCCGGTCGACGAGGGCCTGGCCGAGCTCAGCGACACGTTGCTGCTCGTCGCCGTGCTCTGCTACGCCGTCGCGATGATCGGCTACGCGGCGGAGCTCGCATTCGGTCGGCGACCTCGCGAGCAAGCGCTGACCGTCATCGCCGGCGGTGCCACGGACACGATGCCGGCATCGTGGACGCCGACTGCTATCCCCGAGCGCTCGCAGCTCAGTGGTCGCGGCGCCGCGGTCGGCAAAGGGGCCGTAGTCGTCACGGTGGTCGGCTGGCTGGTGCACGTCGCATCGCTGACGACGCGCGGCCTCGCGGTCGAGCGGGTGCCCTGGGGCAACATGTACGAGTTCTCCTCGGCCGTCTGCCTGGCCGCGGTCACCGGCTTCCTCTACTTGCTCACCCGCCAGCCGGTCCGTCACCTCGGCGCCGTCGTCATGCTGCCCGTGGTCATCTACCTCGGGATCGCCGGAACCCTCCTCTACGCCCCGGCGTCTCCACTGGTGCCCGCGCTCAACTCCTACTGGCTCAAGATCCACGTCGCCGCCGCGGCGATCGCCACCGGCGTTTTCATGATCGGTTTCACCACGACACTGCTCTATCTGGTGCAGGACTTTCGCGAGCGTCGCCGGCCGGCCGGCGCCCCGGTTGAGACGATCGGCGGCGTGGCCGTGGGGCGTCGTAGCCGACTGCCGTCGGCGGCCAGCCTCGATGCAGTGGCCTACCGGGTGACCGCCTTTGCCTTCCCGCTCTGGACCTTCGCAGTCATCGCCGGGGCGGTCTGGGCCGAGGCGGCATGGGGCGGTACTGGGGCTGGGACCCGAAGGAGACGTGGGCCTTCATCACCTGGGTGCTCTACGCCAGCTACCTTCACGCACGTCCACTGCCTCGCTGGCAGGGCCCTCGTGCGGCCGGGGTTGCGGTGCTCGCCTTCGTCGCGCTGATGTTCTGCTACTTCGGCGTCAACCTCTGGATCTCCGGTCTCCACTCCTACGCCGGCGTCTGACCGCGAGGCGTTTCGCCATAGCTATAGCTCGCTCTATATCCTCACCGTCTGTCCCCGGTACGACGATCGCGGAGGTGGGAGTGGCTCTCGCCACGACGACGGCGCTCTCCGGCCGCGCCGACGAGGCGACGGCCCGTAACTGGGAGCAGCCGTCGGCCGCCGCGCTCATCTGGGTGACAGCGGGGGCAGGCTTTCTGCTCCTCGGCTCTGCGCTCACGCTGATGACGGCGATCCAGCAAGTCTCGCCCGGGTGGGGGACGCTCGGTCCGGCCACCTCGATCGGCCGCCTCCGCCCCGTCGCGACGACACTCGTCGGGCTGGGTGGCTTGGGCATGATCGGCACGGGCGTCGCCCTCGACATCGCCCGCCGACTGAGTCGCGCGCCGGCTCAGCTGGACGCGATGGCCAAGGCCGGCGGCGCTGTGGTCACGCTCTCCGTCGCGGGCGGTTCGGTAGCGATCCTGCTCGGCCACACCACCGGTCGTGTCGGTCTCGAGCTACCCCGGCTGTTCTCGATACCGCTCGCGCTCGGCCTGTTGCTGGCCGCGGCGGCGTTCTTCCGCACCCTGGCGACGCGGGAGGCCGACGATCTGCACCCCGCGTTGTGGCACCTCAGCGCTGGGATGCTCGCGGGACCGCTGCTTCTTATCCTCGGCACACTGCCCCGGGTCGCCGGAGTCAACGACGAGATCCTGCGGGTCTTCGCGACCAACGGTCTCCTGCTGCTCTGGCTCGTCTCGCTCGGCATCGGCGTTGCCCTCTACGTCGTCCCGCAAGCAGCGCGAACCGCGCTCTACTCACACCGGCTCGCGACGCTCGGATTCTGGGGGTGGGTGGCCATCGCCCCGCTCACCGGCCCCGTCCGTCTGGTGTCGGGACCGGCGCAGGAGTGGCTCGAGACGATCGGGATCGCCGCCACGATCGCGCTCGTCATCCCGGCACTCGCGGTATGCGTCAACCTCTCGAAGACCTACTCACGGCGCACCAGCCTCGCGCACTCTGCTGACCTGCGGTTCGCGTTGCTCGGCTCGACGCTGCTCGCGGCGTCGGTCTCGCTCGGCGCCCTCACGTCCGGGCGCATCGCGGGTGACGTCCTGCACCTCACCGTCTTCGCCGACGGCGCGGCGGAGATGGTCGCCACTGGTGTCGCTGGCGCGTTGATCCTCGCCGGTCTGTGGCATGTTCTCCCGGCGCTCGCCGGCCGACGACAGGCCAACCCGGCACTTGCCGCGAGGTCAGCCTGGTGGCTCGGCGCCGGAGCGGTCGTCGTGGCGGTATCGCTGCTCGCCGCGGGGCTGATCCAGGGCGCGCTCTGGACCCAGAGCGTGCGCGACGGCGGTACGGCCTTGACCGGGGAGGGCTGGCGGGTGATCACTGACTCGATCCGACCGTTGCTGTGGGCTCGAGTGGTGGGCCAGGTGCTGCTGCTCGTCGCCGCTGTCGTCGCGTTCCAGCAGGTGCTGTCAACGACGGCGTACGGCGAGCCGCTCGACCACGACACCGCAACGGAGCGCTGAGATGTCCAAGCGCCTCACCCTGCTGCCGATTCTGCTGGGCTCAGCCGTGCTCCTCGGCACGGGCTTCGCGGTCACTGTCGCGTTGCCGACGGCTGATGCGGTGACGACGTCGCCGACCGATGCGACTCGTGCCTACACCAAGGGTGAGGTCGCCGGGCGCGAGATCTACGTCAACCAGGGCTGCGTCTACTGCCACACGCAGCAGGTCCGGGACACGTTCACCGATGCGGGCCTGGCGGACCGGCCGACCCGCCCCGGCGACACACTCTCGGATCGGCCGGCGAGCTTCGGCGAGACGCGCTACGGCCCTGACCTCCGGTGCGTGGGCGACCGTCCCCCCGGTGCCCACGCGGAGGAGGGTGGGGACCGTGAGGCCCAGGTCGAGGCGATGGTCGAGTACCTCCGCGACCCGGCCGCAGTCCACCCCGACAGCGCCATGCCGTCGTACTCCTACCTCTCGTCGACTGACCTGCGGCGCCTCGCGTCGTACCTCGTCGGCCTCACCTGTGACGGAGCGCAGTAGTGGCCACTGATCGCCCGGTCTTCATCGACCCGATCTCCGACTTCGGGGACGACGTGGGTGACGGCGCGGTGCCAGGCTGGTTCAAGCTCGTCGTGGTGCTCGTGATCGCGGCAGCTGCGTTCTACGCCTTCTCCTACCTCGAAGGCCCGAAGCTCTCGTCCAACCACACCTTCCTCGAAGGCTCGCGCAGCACTACCGAGGAAGCCAACACCGACCGATAGCGCCGATCGCCGGCCGCTCGGCGGGCCGCCGGAGCGGCGTGGCGGGATACTGCGACGATGGCCTACGACGACCTCCGTGACTTCCTGCGTCGCCTCGAGCGCGAGGGTGAGCTGCGCCACGTCACCGCGCCGGTCGACCCGCACCTCGAGATCACCGAGATCGTCACCCGGGTCGTACGAGCGCAGGGGCCAGCTCTGGTCTTCGACTCGCCGGTCGGCTCCAGCATGCCCCTGGCGATCAACCTCTTCGGCACCGAGCGGCGGATGGCGATGGCACTCGGGGTCGACACCCTCGACGAGATCGGCCACCGCATCGGCGCACTGCTCGAGCCGGAGCTGCCGCACGGCTTCGGCGGGCTCAAGGACGCCATTGCCAAGCTGGCCTCGCTGCGTGGCGTCCCGCCGAAGAAGGTGACCACGGCACCGTGTCAGGAGATCGTGCGCACCGGCGACGACGTCAACCTCGACGAGCTGCCGGCGCTGCACGCGTGGCCCGACGACGGCGGTGCGTTCATGAACCTCGGGCTGACCCACACCAAGCACCCGGAGACCGGCGTCCGCAACCTCGGCATGTACCGGCTGCAGCGCCACGACCGCAACACCGTCGGCATGCACTGGCAGATCCACAAGGACTCCAACGCGCACCATGCGATCGCCGAGCGGCGCGGCGAGCGACTGCCCGTGGCCATCGCGTTCGGCTGCGACCCTGTCGTCACGTACGCCGCCAGCGCCCCGCTGCCCGGCATCGACGAGTACCTGTTCGCTGGGTTCATCCGCGGTAAGCGGGTCGAGCTCGTTGACGCCAAGACGGTTCCGCTGCAGGTGCCGGCCAACGCACACATCGTCCTCGAGGGCTGGCTGGAGCCCGGCGTACGACGACCTGAAGGTCCCTTCGGGGACCACACCGGCTTCTACACGCCGGTCGAGCAGTTTCCGGCGCTCACCGTCGAGTGCATGACCATGCAGCGTGACCCCGTCTTCCAGACGATCGTGGTAGGCCGCCCCCCGCAGGAAGACGGTCCGATCGGCAAGGCGACCGAACGCATCTTCCTGCCGTTGATCCGGATGACCGTGCCGGAGATCGTCGACTACGACCTGCCGGTCGAGGGTGTGTTCCACAACTGCGTGATCGTCTCGATCGACAAGCGCTACCCCAAGCAGGCGCAGAAGGTGATGAGCGCCATCTGGGGCGCCGGGCTGCTCTCGCTGTCGAAGCTCGTCGTCGTCGTCGACGCCGACTGCGACGTGCACGACTACCGCGATGTCGCCTGGCGGGCGTTCGGCAACGTCGACTACGCCCACGACCTCCTCCTCACCACCGGGCCGGTCGACCACCTCGACCACGCTGCGTACCAGCAGTTCTGGGGAGGGAAGGCGGGCATCGACGCGACGCGCAAGCTGCCGACAGAGGGCTATACCCGTGACGGCGGCTGGCCGACGCCGATCAGGCAGGATCCGGCGGTGGTCGACCGGGTCGACCGACGCTGGAAAGAGCTCGGTCTCTAGTGTCTTACGCCGCAACCGCAGTCGCTGACCCGGTCGCCCGCTCCGGCGCGGTGCGTGGGTTCCTGCGCCTCGTCGTCATCGAGCACTCCGTCTTCGCGCTGCCGTTCGTCTACCTCGGTGCGCTCACCGCGATGCGCGAGAGCGGGCGTGACATCGAGTGGGTCACGCTGCTGCTCGTCACGACCGCGATGGTCGCCGCCCGGACCTTCGCGATGGCAGCCAACCGCGTCATCGACCGCGAGATGGATGCCCGCAACCCGAGGACGGCGTCGCGTGAGCTCGTCACCGGGGAGCTGGCTGTACGGACCGCGGTCGTCGGGATGGCAGTGGCGCTGGTCGTGTTCCTCGGCAGTGCTGCGCTGCTGTCACCGCTGTGCCTGCTGCTCGCTCCGCTCGCCGTCGCGCCGTTGATCGTCTACCCCTACGGCAAGCGGTTCACCTGGCTCTGCCACGCGATCCTTGGCCTGGCCCAGGCGGTGGCCCCGGTGGGAGCGTGGATCGCGGTGACCGGCACGTGGTCGTGGACGGCAGTGCTGCTCGGACTGGCCGTCGGCACCTGGATCGGCGCGTTCGACCTGATCTACGCCTGCCAGGACGTCGACTCCGATCGCCGCGAGGGGGTCCACTCACTGCCGGCGCGGTTTGGCGTGGCCACGGCGCTGCGGGTCAGCGGGGCTGTGCACTTGGTGACGGTGCTGCTGCTGGTGGCCTTCGGCGCTGCGGCGCATCTGGGTGCGTGGTGGGCCGTCGGGATGGTCGGCACGACGTTTGCGCTGGCGTATGAACACCGCATCGTCTCGCCGGAGGACCTGTCTCGGGTCAATCGAGCCTTCTTCACCGTCAACGGCTACGTCGGTGTCGGGCTGCTCGTCTTCGGCCTGGCTGATCTGCTGCCAGGGCTGCTGTGACGCGGGTGCCCTGGGTCGTCGGGGTCAGCGGGGCGAGCGGCACGCCGTATGCCCGATCAGTGATCGGCGCCCTGCTCGATGCGGGGGAGTCGGTCGACCTCGTGGTCTCGCGCGCCGCCCGTCTCACGATCCTCGATGAGACCGGCATTGCCTGGCGGGATGCGCACTGGCGCGAGGACCTGGCGGCCTGGCTGGGCAGGGCCGATGTCGGCGACGTCGTCTGCTGGTCGGCGGCAGACCTCGCGGCGGGCCCGGCGAGCGGGTCGTATCCCACTCAAGGGATGGTGGTGGTCCCTGCGAGTACGGCGGCGGTGGCCGGCATCGCCCTCGGCCTGTCCAAGGACCTCTTGCAGCGATCGGCCGACGTGACGCTCAAGGAGCGGCGGCCGCTCATCGTGGTACCTCGGGAGACGCCGCTCGGGCGGGGTCATCTCGTGCAGCTGCTCGCGCTGCATGATGCTGGGGCGATCGTCCTCCCGGCGTCGCCGGGGTTCTACCACGGACCGACCCGGATCGATCAGCTCGTGGACTTCGTCGCGGGGCGGGTGCTGGACGCGCTCGGCGTACCGCACACGTTGTATCGGCGGTGGACGGGCGAGTTGGGTGCGGCCCGCCAGGACCACTGACGATCTAGGAGCTACGCGGTGCGCGGCACCATCCGGGTCGGCACCATCTGCGCGACCGGAGCGCGACGGGGCTCGCCGTGCAGGAGGGCGCGCACCTCCGACTCGCGGAAGCGGCGGTGGCCGCCCGGGGTGCGGACGCTGCCGATGCGGCCGGCGACGGCCCATCGGGTGACCGTCTTCGGGTCGACGCGGAAGAGGGTGGCGACCTCGCCCGGGGTCATCAGCCGGTCTCGCTCCATCGCTGGCTCCTGGTCTCGCGGTGGCCCCTCGGTGGTCGAAGGGCTCGTGATCAGGGAACGACGCACTCGGGCGATAGTGACGGGCGGGCGAAAACATGACTCGCGGCCCGGACGACCCCACGGTGGCCATAACCGGTCGAAATCGTCCACGGGCGCGAATCGTCCACGGGCACTGGGTCGCGTCAGCGCGAGGTGCGGTGGCGCAGCCGGCGTACGGCGTCACGCAGGCCGGGTGATGAGTGCGTTGCGCGTCCGGCACGGACGGCCGACGCGCGGAGCTCAGCCTGACGGGCGCGAACGAGTTCTACAGTGGTAACCATGGTGTCCCCTCCCTTCTACCTAACAAATCGCTACTCTACCAGGTCAACATGACCGATGTCTAAAGCATTCCTGATCAACGACCCTCTCAAAGGAGGATCTCGTGTCCCGAGCACGCGGTGCCGCAGGTCGTCCGCTGGATGCGGTCGACCACGTCCTGGTCGGCGCGCTGCGCGCTGATGCCCGAGCGACCTATGCCGAGCTGGGCTCGCTGGTCGGGCTGAGCGCGCCCGCCGTCCGCGACCGGGTGGGCCGGTTGGAGCAGGCCGGGGTCATCACCGGGTTCCACGCCGCGGTGGCCCCGACCGCGCTCGGGCTCGGGGTGAGCGCGCTCGTCGGGGTGCACCAGGCGGACGGTGCGGAGCAGGACGAGCTGGCTGTCCGCTTGGCCGCGGTGCCCGAGATCGAGGACTGCTGGGTCGTGGCCGGGGACGAGGCGTTCATCGTCAAGGTGCGAGGGCCTGACGTCGACGCGCTCGAGCACACCCTCGCGGTGCTGCGGCGCATCCCGGGCGTCGCGCGCACCCGGACCACCGTCGTTCTCTCCACCCGATGGGAAGGCCGGGTGCAGATGCCCGCCGTCGTCGACCAGTCGACGGCGACCGACTAGTCAGGACTAGGTGAAAACCACCCCGATGTGCCATGGGCGAAATGGGGCAAGTGGTCGACGCTTGCCCAGACCGCCGAACATCGGCCCATAACCCTCTGGAGCGCACGATGCGTCCTTCCACCCGACTTGTAGCCGCAGCGGTAGCGCTCGGCGCGGTTCTCCCCGTCGCCTCCGCCGCAGATGCGGCGACCGCCCCGACCGCGGCCGCCGGCCTCGCCCAGTCCGGCGCCACGCTGGTGGCGGTATCCGCCTTCGGCAAGAGCGTCTCGCTCGGCACCCTGTCGAGTATCGCCTCGACGACGGGCGCAGCCGACGCGGCCGTGTCCTTCACGCCCGTCACCATCGACGGCGCCAAGACCGGAACCCAGACCGTCACTCCGGCCACGTCGCCGAAGACCGTCGCCGCCGTGAGCACCGGCGCCGTCGGCGCTGTACCCGCCACGCTTCTCTCGGTGACCTCCCCGGCCGCGGACCTGTCCGCGTCGCTGGCCAACGGCGCAGCCTCGGGCCTCACCGGCAACCTCGGCCAGGTCAGCGTCTTCGGCGCCAACCTCCTCGGCAACGGAACCGTCGCTGTGGGTTCCGTGGTCAATGGCGTCGACGCGACTGCTGGTAAGTCGGTCTCCGTCACCAACGTCGGCCTGCCGAGTCTCGCCGACCTCATCGCCGGCCTCGGCATCGACCTCAGCGCCCTGCCGCTGGCGGCCGTACGCGACGTGCTCCGCTCGCTTCCCGGCACCCTCGAGCCGGCCATCGAAGCCCTGATGACCGCCACCGAGTCGGCGCAGGCTGCCGTCGACTCGGCCCAGGCTGGGCTCGCCTCGGCGCAGGCCGCCTCGGCGCCCGCTCAGGCCGCTGTCTCCTCCGCCGCTGCTGGTGTCACTCAGGCGGACGCCGCTGTCGCCACCGCGACCTCGACGCTGAACTCCGCGCTCGGCGCCGCTGGCCTGAGCCTGGCCGCCTTCACCGCGCTGCCTGATGCACTCAAGCCCGCTCCAGTCGTCGCTGCTCTGACGGCGCTGACCCAGGCTCAGTCCGCCAAGGCCGCCGCGGACGCCGCGCTCGCGACTGCCAACGCTGCTCTCGCATCGGTCAACGCGGCTGTCGACGCGGCCCAGGCCGCGCTCAACACGGTCCTCGCTACCCTCCGCGCTGCGATCGCCGCCGTACTCGCCGCCGCAGCCAACCTGCTCGACGTCCCGTTGGCCTCGATCGCCAGCGTGACCGTCCGCTCGCTCGCCAAGACCGGCAAGACTGCGGCCGACTCGGTCGCCGACGTTCAGGGCACGATCAGCGGCGTCAACGTTCTCGGCGCCGACGTACTGGCCCTCGCGGGTCTCGGCTCCTCGCTCGACGTCGTCGGTACGGCGACCGCAGCTGTCAGCCAGCTCAACGCCAAGGTCGCCACCGTGCTCGGTGACGTCTTCGGCGCACTCGACGGCGCGGTGCCGGGGCTGTCGGTCCCGACCCCGACCGTGGCATTCCTCTCGAAGCAGACCGCGACCGGCAGGGACGGTGCGTTCAACACGGCTACCGCCACGGTGAGCGCTCTGACGGTCTCGCTCGGCTCGCTCAGTGTCCCGACCCTCGTGGCGCTGCCCACCCTGCCGGCTCTGCCCGGCATCACGCAGACCGCTAACGCGATCACCACCGCACCGCTGTCCATCACGGTCGGCCAGCTCAGCGAGTCGTCCCGCTTCCGGCCCGCATCGCTTGCCGCACCGGTCACCCCCGGCGCTCCGGCCGCTCCCGCGGCGCCTGCTCAGCCCGGCCCCTCCCTGCCGGCCACCGGTGCTCCGATCGGCCTGGCCATCGCTGCTCTGGCAGTGGTCGGAATGTCCCTCGGCCTCCGTCGCCGTACGGCGGCTGAGCAGGGCTAGCAGTCCCAGCACCACCCAGCACGGCCCCGGAGCCGGCGCATCCCCCAGCGGGTGCGCCGGCTCCGGCACTTGTATCGTCGGAACACATGGACACCGGGTGGCAGCGCGAGATCGAGAGCAAGGTCTTCGGCGGCGAGCGCCTGACCTACGACGACGGCGTCGCGCTCTACGCATGCGACGACCTGGCCTGGCTCGGCGGTCTCGCCCATCACGTGCGCACCGAGCGCAACGGCGACCGGGTGATGTTCAACGTCAACCGCCACCTCAACCTCACCAACGTTTGCGAGGCTTCCTGCTCGTACTGCTCCTTCCAGCGCAAGCCCGGCGACGCCGACGCCTACACGATGCGGGTCGAGGAGGCCGTGCGCCTCGCGTCTGCGATGCAGTCTGAAGGACTGACCGAGCTGCACATCGTCAACGGCCTGCACCCGACCTTGCCGTGGAAGTACTACCCCCGGGTGCTGCGGGAGCTGCGCAGGGCGCTGCCCGGGGTCGCCCTGAAGGCCTTCACCGCCACCGAGATCCACTTCTTCGAGAAGATCTCCGGTCTCTCTGCCGATGAGATCCTCGACGAGCTGATCGACGCGGGTCTCGCCTCGCTCACCGGTGGTGGGGCGGAGATCTTCGACTGGGATATCAGGTCGCAGATCGTCGACCACGAGACCCACTGGGAGGACTGGTCGCGCATCCACCGCATCGCTCACCAGAAGGGGCTGCGCACGCCGTGCACGATGCTGTACGGGCACATCGAGGAGCCCCGGCACCGGGTCGACCACGTCCTTCGGCTGCGTGAGCTGCAGGACGAGACCGGCGGGTTCGTCGTCTTCATCCCGCTGCGCTTCCATAACGACAACAACCCCCTGGGCGCCACCACGTCGATGGCAACCGGCGCCGAAGTTCTCAAGACCTTTGCCGTGTCTCGGCTGCTCTTCGACAACATCGACCACGTCAAGAACTTCTGGGTGATGCACGGCCTGTCGACCGCAGCGTTGTCGCTGTCCTTCGGTGCCGACGACCTCGACGGCTCGGTCGTCGAGTACAAGATCACCCATGACGCGGACGGCTTCGGCACGCCGGACAAGATGTCGAGGGACGGCCTGCTCGAGCTGATTCGCGACGCCGGCTTCCGGCCCGTCGAACGCGACACCCGCTACCAGGTGCTGCGGGAGTACGACGGGCCCGCGCCCCTGGCGCAGCGCCGGTCGCAGCCCCAGCCCATCTCCACGTGACACTGGCGAGGCGCGAACTGCGATTGACAATCGTTGTCATCTTCACTTAACGTCGGGCCATGCGCCCGGGCCGCTGGATCACACTCACCCTGGTCTTCGTCCTGGCCCTGACGGGGTGCGGGCGGGGGGATACCGGGGTGGCGACAGGCGGCAAGGTCGAGGTGATCGCCGCCCTCTATCCACTGGTGTACGTCGCCGAGAGAGTGGGTGCGGAGCGGGTCGAGGTCTCCGGACTGGCCGAGCCGGGCGTAGAGCCGCACGACCTTGAGCTCTCGCCTCGCGGCGCCGCTCGGCTGGAAGACGTCGACCTAGTGCTCTACGAGAAGGGCTTCCAGCCCGCGATCGATGACGCGGTCGCCGACAGCAACAGCCTCGACGTGGCGTCGGTGGAGCCGCTGGACGAGGCCGATCCCCACGTGTGGCTCGACCCGGTCCGACTTGGTCGCATCGCCCGAGCGGTAGCCGACCGACTGTCGGAGGTCGAGCCGGCCGGCGCCGAGATGTACACCGCACGCGCAGACGCGCTCATCGCAGACCTCGCCACCCTCGACGCAGCGTTCGTCGCCGGGCTCGAGAGCTGTCGGCTGCGTACGTTCGTCACGAGCCACGACGCCTTCGGCTACCTCGCCCGGCGCTATGACCTGTCGCAGGTGGGCATCTCGGGGATCGACCCGGAGTCGGACCCGTCACCCGCCAGGCTCCGGGAGGTCGCCGCCACGGTGGATAAGCTGAATGTCACCACCGTCTTCATCGAGCCGTTGGTGTCGCCGAAAGTCGCCGAGGCAGTCGCTCGGGAGACCGGGGCGGTGACCGCGGTGCTCGATCCGGTCGAGAGCATTGCGGCTGGCTCCGACGACGACTACGTCGTGGTGATGCGACGCAACCTCGCCGCCCTCCGCACCGCACTGGGCTGCTCATGAGTGCTTCACCGTTCCAGCTGGTTGCGGGGCGATCCGGATACCCGGGTCGTCGAGTGCTCGACGGCGTCGACTTCGAGGTCCGTGCCGGCGAGTTCGTGACGGTGCTGGGAGCCAACGGATCGGGCAAGACGACACTGCTCCGCACCCTCCTGCGCCTCACTCACCTTGACTCCGGCGAGCTGCTCCTCTTCGGCGAGCGAGCGTCCGGTTTTCGCGGGTGGCGTCGTATCGGCTACGTCCCTCAGCGACCGGCGGCGCCCGGCGGAGTGCCGGCGTCGGTCGCGGAGGTGGTGCTGTCCGGTCGCACCGCTTCGACTAGGCCGTGGCGCCGGTGGAGTGATGCCGACCGTTCGGCGGTTGACGACGCCTTGTCTGCGGTCGGGATGTCTGACCACTCGAAGGAGACTGTCGATGCGCTCTCCGGCGGGCAGCACCAACGGGTGCTCATTGCCCGAGCACTCGCCGCTGCGCCCGACGTGCTGGTGCTCGACGAGCCCAGTGCAGGCATCGACGCGGAGAGCCAGGAGGCGCTGACCTCTACTCTGCGGCAGCTCAAGGCTGCCGGCACTGCGGTGATCCTCGTGGCGCACGAGCTGGGCTCGCTCGCCGAGCTCGTTGACCGGGTGGTGGTGATGGCCCACGGAGCCGTGGCTTACGACGGCACGGAGATCCCGGCCGGGCTGCATGACGACACGCATCACCACATGCACCACCGCGACGTCGCCGACCGACGTCCCTGGGGAATGCCATGAGCTTCCTCGAGCCGGCGTTCATGCAGCGCGCACTCATCGCCGCTGTCCTCGTCGGGATGACCGCACCGGCGATCGGCATCTTCCTGGTGCAGCGCAGGCTTGCGCTGATGGGCGACGGCATCGGCCACGTCGCCCTGACCGGAGTTGCTCTCGGCTTCCTCCTCGGCACGGCGCCGGTCGTGACCGCGGTCGTCCTCGCCCTCATCGGCGCAGTGGCGATCGAGCTGCTTCGCCAGCGCGGCAAGACCAGCGGCGATGTCGCCCTGGCGCTGCTCTTCTACGGCGGCATCGCCGGCGGCGTTCTCCTGATCGGCCTCGCTCCCGGAGCCTCCAACGCAAGCCTCATCAGCTATCTCTTCGGCTCGATCGCGAGCGTCGACCGGGCTGACCTGATCATCACTGCGTTGCTTTGTGGTGGAGTTCTCGGCGTGGTGACGCTGTATCGGCGAGAACTCTTCGCGGTGTGTCATGACGAGGAGGTCGCCCGAGTGGCCGGGCTGCCCGTTCGCGCGCTCAACCTGGTCATCGCCGCGACTGCCGCTGTGACGGTCACCGTGGCGATGAGAGTGGTCGGGCTGCTGCTCGTCTCTGCGCTGATGGTGGTGCCCGTCGCGACCGCGCAGCTGTGGTCGCGCAGCTTCACTCGAACGATGCTGCTGAGCATCGTGGTCGGCGTCACCGTGTCCGTAGGCGGCCTGGTCACCGCGTTCTACGTGGACGTCGCGCCGGGAGCGACGATCGTGCTCTGCGCGATCGCGCTGTTCGTCGTCAGCTTTGTCGCGACCACCGTGAGATCGGCGGCGGCGCGATGAGCCGGGCTGCGGATCGGATCAGCGGTCTGCGGTCGACCCGCCAACGTGCTGCGGTTGTGGCGGCACTGGCTGCCGAGCCGACCTTCCGCAGCGCGCAGGACATCCACGAGAGGCTGCGGTCCCAGGACGACAAGGTCGGTCTCACCACGGTCTACCGGACGCTGCAGGCGCTCGCCGAGGCAGGTGAGGTCGACGTGCTCCGCACTGCAGACGGCGAGTCGGTCTACCGCCGCTGCGCGTCAGAGGACCACCACCATCACCTGGTGTGCCGATCCTGCGGTCGAACGGTCGAGGTCGAAGCGCCCGAGGTCGAAGCCTGGTCGGCCAAGCTGGCTCGACGGCACGGCTTCGCCGACGTGAGCCATACCCTCGACATCTTCGGTGTGTGCAAGGGCTGCCGCGGCTGACCCGGAATACCCCTAGGGGGTATCGTAGTTGCACTCGTCATGGAGGTGCCCATGCCCGGTTACATCGACGGCAAAGCCGACTACCTGCGACGTCTGCGTCGCATCGAGGGGCAGATCCGAGGGTTGCAGCGGATGGTCGACGACGACGTCTACTGCATCGACATCCTGACGCAGGTGTCTGCGGCGACGAAGAGCCTGCAGTCCGTAGCGCTCGGTCTGCTCGAAGACCACATGGGCCACTGCCTGGTCGAGGCGGCCCGCGCGGGCGGAGCCGAGCACGACGAAAAGCTCAAGGAGGCGGCTGATGCGATTGCCCGCCTCGTCCGCAGCTGACCATCACCAGATTCACCCACCCGAGGAGAAACCATGAACACCGAGACCTACTCCGTCGTCGGCATGACCTGCGGCCACTGCGTCTCATCGGTGACCACCGAGCTGACTGCGCTGGACGACGTAAGCGACGTGCAGGTTGACCTGTCCACTGGGGCGGTCACCGTCACCAGCTCCGCACCGCTCGACCCGTCCGCGGTGCAGGCAGCGGTCGAGGAAGCTGGCTTTGAGATGGCGGCCTCGTGAAGCCGGCGGTCGGGCTGGCGGCGTACGCCGTGGCCCTGGTCGTGGCGTTCGGGGCCGGCGCAGGGATCGGCGCGCTCGTGGGCCCGGTGGAGGTCGAGCCAGCCGGGCACCAGCAGGACTCCTCAGTCGACGAGGGACACCGATGACGACCTCGAGCGCCGAGCAGCTCACAGGCGGCTCGTCGAGCACTGATGTCGAGCTGGCGATCGGGGGGATGACCTGCGCCTCCTGCGCGATGCGGATCGAGAAGAAGCTCAACAAGCTCGACGGCGTGGTCGCGACGGTCAACTACTCGACCGAGAAGGCGAAGATCTCCTATCCGGCCCAGCTCGACCCGCAGGCCCTGATCGACGTGGTTGAGGCGACGGGCTACACCGCAGCTCTCCCGCAGTCTTCGACGGAGGTCACCGCCGTCGGGGAGCCCGTCGCGCTCGACGAGACCGCAGCCCTGCGCCACCGGCTGGTGATCACGGCGCTGCTCACAGTGCCGGTCATCGCCATGGCGATGATCCCCGCGCTGCAGTTCCGCGCGTGGCAGTGGTTGTCATTGACCCTCGCGGCCCCCGTGGTTGCGTGGGGGGCGTGGCCCTTCCACCGCGCGGCGTGGACGAACCTCCGGCACGGCGCCGCGACGATGGACACCCTGGTCAGCGTCGGCACGGTCGCCGCTTTCGGCTGGTCGCTCTATGCGCTGTTCGTCGGCACCGCGGGCGAGCTGGGCATGACCCACCCGTTCAGCCTGACCGTCGAGCGCACGGACGGCGCGGCGAACATCTACCTCGAAGCTGCGTCCGGCATCACGATGTTCATCCTGGCCGGTCGATACTTCGAGGCCCGGTCCAAGCGTCGGGCCGGCGCGGCGCTGCGTGCCTTGCTCGACCTCGGCGCTAAGGATGTAGCCCTGATCACTGGACCGCCGGGTGCCCGGGTCGAGTCGCGGGTGCCCATCGAGCGGCTCGCTGCTGGTGACCTCTTCCTGGTCCGCCCGGGTGAGCGCATAGCAACGGATGGCGAGGTCGTCGAGGGCAGCTCCGCTGTCGACACCAGCATGCTCACCGGTGAGTCGGTCCCGGTCGAGGTCAGTGTCGGAGACCGCGTCGTCGGTGCGACATTGAACGCAGGCGGGCGTCTCGTCGTACGCGCCACCCGGGTGGGATCAGACACGCAGCTTGCGCAGATGGCCCGGCTGGTCGAGTCGGCGCAGAACGGCAAGGCCCAGGTGCAGCGGCTGGCCGACCGCATCTCCGGTGTGTTCGTCCCCGTTGTCATCGCCCTTGCGGTCGCAACCCTCGGCTTCTGGCTCGGCGCGGGGGGCGGCGCAGACGCAGCCTTCACCGCTGCGGTTGCCGTCCTCATCATCGCCTGCCCTTGCGCGCTCGGCCTTGCGACGCCGACCGCGCTAATGGTGGGCACCGGGCGGGGAGCCCAGCTCGGCATCCTCATCAAGGGACCTGAGGTGCTGGAGTCGACGCGTCGTGTCGACACCGTCGTCCTGGACAAGACCGGCACGGTGACGACCGGGCAGATGTCGGTGATTGACGTCATCGCGGCGGAGGGCGAGGACGAGGACGAGGTGCTGCTCATCGCCGGGGCGCTGGAGAGCGGCTCAGAACATCCGATCGCCCGGGCGATAGCTGCAGCAGCGGCCGAGCGCGGCGCTCTGCCGAACGTCGGTGACTTCACCAATCTGCAGGGTCTCGGCGTGCAGGGCGTCATCGTGGTGCACGGCGAGAGTCACGCGGTTCTGATCGGCCGGCCCCGGCTGTTGGCCGACTGGGCGCAGCCGCTCTCCGCTGAGCTCGACCAGAGTCGTCGGGATGCCGAGGCCGCTGGCCGCACCGCCGTCGGAGTCGCCTGGGACGGACGGGCGCGCGGGATCGTGCTGGTCGCCGACGCGGTGAAGACGTCGAGTGCGGCCGCCATACAACAGCTCCGCAACCTCGGCCTGACCCCGATCCTGCTGACCGGCGACAACGCGGCGGTCGCCGCAACTGTCGCCGCGGCTGTGGGCATCGAGCCGGGTTCGGACACCGTGATCTCCGAGGTCATGCCCGAGGACAAGGTCGCCGTGGTGAAGCGGCTTCAGTCGCAGGGTCGGGTCGTCGCGATGGTCGGCGACGGCGTGAATGACGCCGCCGCCCTCGCCCAGTCCGACCTGGGCATCGCGATGGGCACCGGCACCGACGTGGCGATTGAGGCGAGCGACCTGACCCTGGTGCGCGGAGACCTGCGCACGGCGGCGGACGCGATCCGTCTCTCTCGACGTACCTTGCGCATCATCAAGGGCAACTTGTTCTGGGCGTTCGCCTACAACCTCGCCGCTCTGCCGCTTGCCGCGGCGGGTCTGCTCAGCCCGATGATCGCCGGCGGCGCGATGGCGTTCTCGTCGGTGTTCGTCGTCAGCAACAGCCTCCGGCTGCGCGGGTTCCGTTCTCTGGCTGCCAACCGCGACGCGTGAGCATGGCTCAGCAGACGAGCCGGAGCCGACCGGTGTCCAGGTCGTAGAGGAACCCACCCACGGCGATGTGAGACAGGTACGGCGACGACCGCACCCGCTGCACGTCTGTACGCAGCGCCGCCTCCTGGTCGCGCGTGGTCAGGAACGTGAGACTTCTGGTGTCCGGACCGCCGACAGCGCTGATGGCGGCGTGGACGTCCTCCTCGGCGCCTTCGGCCATCCGACAGCCGGTGTGCGCGACGACCATGACCCGGTTGACGCCGAGCAGGTGGGAGGCGAGCACCAACGTGCGCAGCGCATCGCTGGTGACCCGGGCTCCGGCATTGCGCAGGATCTTGGCGTCCCCAGGCTTGAGGCCGAGCATCCCCAGCGGGTCGATCCGCGAGTCCATGCAGGTGAGCACCGCGAGCCCGCGAGCGGCCCGCGCCTCAAGGGCGCCGAGCTCGAATCGGTCGGCATAGACCGCGTTGGACGCCAGCACATCAGTGAACGGCTCTTCGGTCAGCACGCGCGACAGCCTAGACGCGGGCCGACGTAGCCGGACCCGGCCGGCACGTCGAGGTACGAATCTGCAGCTCGCGTTGGCACCGGGAGGCCGGCTCCCATGGGCGCAACAGGCGCCGCAGGCCTGCTTGACGGTGCGAGCGCCACCTAACCTCGTGGCTTCAGCCGCCCTGCCCCGGTCGGGCTCAGTAGCCGCAGTCGATCAAGGTCTTCGGGCTCCATGTACTCGCGTGGCGGGTCGGCGTCCTGGGCCTCACTCTGCTGTTCGCGTGGGATGCGAACACCCCGTTCCAGGTCGTCCAGGGACCGCCGGTAGTCATGGCTCATGCGCTGAGCATCTCTCAGTCCTTAAAGCATGGCTAGCTGCCGGACTGCCATCTAGCCTCTGTCCTGTGCAAACACCGTTATCCGAGGAGGGACCACGTCGGCCCCGGGTCGGTCATATTCAGTTCCTGAACTGTCTTCCCCTGTACTACGGGCTGGTGGAGTCGGGAACACTGCTCGATGTCGACCTGCGCAAGGACACTCCCGACCGGCTGAATGATCGGCTCATCGCCGGCGATCTCGACATCGGACCGATCAGCGCGGCTGAGTACCTCCGGCACTCCGACGAGCTGTTGCTGCTGCCCGACCTCGCTGTGGGCTCCGACGGTCCAGTGCAGTCGGTGTGTCTCATCTCGAAGCATCCGCCCGGCGAGTTGGGCGGCGCGCGAGTGGCGCTGGGAAGCACGTCGCGCACATCGGTGCTGCTGGCGCAGATGCTGCTCGAGGACCGGTACGACGTCCGCCCGTCGTACTTCGACTGCCCGCCCGACCTGGCCGCGATGCTGTTGGAGGCGGACGCCGCCGTGCTCATCGGTGACGCCGCGCTGCGGGCCCGCCGTGACGCCGCCGGGCTCGACCTGCACTGCCTGGACCTCGGCGAGGCGTGGCGGGAGTGGACCGGCCTGCCGATGGTCTTCGCCGTGTGGGCCGTCCGGCGGGACTTTGCTTCCGCGCACCCCGGGCAGTTGAAAGGCGTGCACCGCGCATTCCGGGCCTCGCTCGACGACTCGTTGTCCCGGGTGGACGAGATCGCGGCGCGGGCGGCGCGGTGGGAGCAGTTCAGCGCCGAGGAGCTCGCCACATATTTTCGGGCGCTCGACTTCCGGCTCGGCGAGCGACAGCTCGCCGGGCTCGCGGAGTTCGCCCGACGCGCGGCCGCCCGCGGTGCCGTGCCGCCGGGCGCCCGCGCGACGTTCGCCGACGTATAACGTCGTTAGAAGCACAGGGGCGAACCCACTGGATCCCCTGGGGCTCTCACGTGTGCCGGGCCTAGGCCCGGCGCTGTGACTGGAGGGGGACAGGATGAGCGCAGCACGGGTCGCCGTACTCCTTGGCCTGATCGCCCCCTTGTTGATCTGTGCGCCCGTTCGCGCCGAGACCACGACGGTGGTCAGCGTCGGTTTCCAGTTCGCGCCGGCCGACGCCGAGATCGCCGTCGGTGACAGCCTGAAGCTGCTCAACGTCGACGTCGCTCCGCACAACATCGTCTCGTTGGTGTCGCGTCGCGGCGTGCTGCTCTTTGCCAGCGCCACGGTGAGTGCCGGCCAGGAGGCGCCGGTCCGCGGCGTCGAGAAGCTCACGCCCGGCGCGTACGGCTTCTACTGCTCGGTGCACCCCCAGATGGTGGGCAGCCTTCTGGTCAAGGGCGCCGGCGGCGCGCAGGTCGCTGTCCTGCCGACCGGTGGTGTCGTCCCGACGCCGACCAGCCTGACGACGTACGACGGTGCGCTCTACGTCGCGAGCTACGCGCGCGGAACAGTCGAGCGCCTGCCGATCCTCCCGGGTGGCGCGCTCGCTCCGGCGACGACGTACGCGTCGGGTTTCACCAACCCGCTCGGGGTCGCCTTCGGGCCTGAAGGCACGATGTTCGTGTCTGACTCGCACAGTCTCGGTACGGCGACCGTCGGGCGCGTTCAGGCGGTGCCGCCCGGTGGCGGCAACGTCGCGACAGTCGGCCGCATCGTCGTCGACGACCTGCCCAACGGCCGGCACAACACCAACGGCCTGGCCGTCCACGCCGCTCGCCTTTACATCGCCAACGGCAACTCCACGGACGACGGCGTCCGCGGCGGCCCGCCGGAGCAGCCACTCAGCGGCACGGTGATCTCGGTTCCCGTCGGCGCCACAGGTATCAGCGCGACCCGCCCCCGTACCGCACTGCAGGTCGAGGCGAGCGGCCTGCGCAACCCCTATGACATCGCGTTCCGGCCCGGCACGTCTGAGCTCTGGGTGGCCAACAACGGTCCGGATGCGCTTGATCCGTACGGCGAGGACTCGCTGCACCGTTTCGACGTTCGCGGCCGCACGGTCGACTTCGGCTTCCCGGCCTGCGTCTACCGCTCCGGTCCCGTCGGTCCCGAGGTGGGCCAGAACCCGTCGATCAGCACGCCATGCAACCCCCGGCACACCCGGCCCGAGATGCTCATGGGACTGCACGTCTCTGCCAACGGCATCGCGTTCGCGCCGACCTCCGGCGGGTGGGCCGGCGAGCTCCTGGTGGCGGAGTACGGCAGCAACGTGCCGCCGCCGGCCGGTCACGCCGTCGTGCGAGTCCCCATCGTCGGCGGCCGTGCGTCGGCCCCAGAACGGCTCGCGCCCGCGGGCACGCCGCTCGATGTCACATTCGGGCCGAGCGGCGCGGGCGCGTACGTCGTCGATTTCGCCACCGGCCTGATCACGCTCCTGAATCCCGTGGGGTGATGGATGGGTAACCCGACCGCTTCTGCTGACGACGTCACGCGACTGCTCGGCCGCGTCGCGTTCGGCGCCACCGAGGCCGACCTCGACGCCTGGACCGGCAAGCCCTATGCCGCGCTCGTGGAGCACCTGCTCGATGTGCCCGCGATCGCGACCAGGGCGCCGGCGGTCGACGAGGCCCGCCGGCTCAGCCTCGCGGTTGATGCCGACGGCCGGTTCGTGCGGATCGATGACGGCACCGACGGGCTCGACGGCGCGCGCGGCTGGTGGCTGGAGCGCATGCGTACGACGCCGTACCCGCTCGAGGAGCGGATGACGCTGCTCTGGCACGGCCACTTCGCGACCGGGCCAGGGACGCCGTACCCCAACCAGTCGATGCTGATGGCCCAGAACCAGACCATCCGCTCCCACGCGCTGGGCAGCTTCTCCTCGCTCGTCACCGCGATGACCATCGACCCGGCGATGCTCTACTGGCTCAACGGCGCCGAGAACGCGCCGCCCGAGCCCAACGAGAACTACGCCCGTGAGTTCTTCGAGCTCTTCACCCTCGGCAAGTCCCCCCAGGTCTACTCGGAGACCGACATCCGCGAGGCGGCTCGGGCGTTCACCGGCTGGACTGTCGACTTCCTCGGCCGGCCTTCCTTCAAGCTCGCGCGGCACGACCGTGGTCGCAAGCTCGTCCTCCGGCGTGACATCAGCGACCTCGGGGAGAAGGAGCACCTCGCGGTCGCCGAGGTCGCCCTAGCCCACCCGGTTGCCGCCCGCTTCATCGCGTGGAAGCTGGTCGCCGGTTTGGCCTACGAGCCGGTCCCCGCCAACCTGCTCGCTCGGCCCGACCCGCTGGTGCGGGCCGTCGCGGACACGCTGCGCGCCAGCAGCTGGGACATCCGTGCGGCGCTGCGCCGGCTGCTCCTCGACGACCGCTTCCGCGCCGCATCGCCGGCGCGGGGACAGCAGCTGGTCCGGCAGCCGGTCGACGTCGTGGTGTCGGCGGCGAAGGCACTCGGCGTCTCCGCGGACGGCAGCGAGCAGCTGCACCTGCTCGCTGAGATGGGCCAGCGGCTCTTCGCGCCACCCAACGTCGGCGGGTGGCCGGTCGAACGGGAGTGGTTCTCGCCGTCGACCATGATCGCCCGCTACGACTTCGGGCTGGCGCTGCACCGGCAGCACATCCTGGGTTCGGCCGAACTAGCGCTCGATCCGCTGCCCCCGCCGGACGACGTACCGGCGTTCGCCCGACGCCTCGGGCTGGCGCGCGTCTCGCCAACGACAGTCGCTGCAGTACGCCGCTACCTCGACCGCCGCAAGGACGCCGGGGTCGACGAGCGCGAGTCCTACGTCCTCGCCCTGCTGCTCGCCAGCCCCGACTGGATGGTGATGTGACCATGACGGTCACCCGGCGTCAGCTGCTGGGCGCCAGTGGCGCAGCAGTGGGCCTGCACGTTCTCGCGCCAGTCGTCGTCCGCGCCGGCGCGGCATTCGGGCAGACCGGACCGAATCCGAGCACCCGCACCCGCAACCGGCTGGTCGTCGTTTTCCTCGAAGGAGGCAACGACGGCCTCAACATGGTCGTGCCGCGCGGCGACGTGCGTGGCGAGCCCCGGTACTCCGTCTACCGCAAGGTCCGCCCGGCGATCGGCTACCAGCCCGACGAGCTGCTACCTCTGGACCGGCCGGCCGACCGCCCGCACCTCATGGGTCTCAACCCGGCCCTGCCGACCCTGCACAAGCTCTCCCGGTCCGGACGCGTCGCCGTGGTCCAGGGCGTCGACTACCCCGACCACAACTACTCCCACTTCACGTCGTCCGACATCTGGCAGTCTGGCGAGCCGGGCATGGCGCAGCGCTCGGGCTGGCTGGGGCGACACCTCGACCGCGCGGGCATAGGCGAGGGGGAGCTCCGCGGCGTCGGCATCGGCAACGCGCTGCCGCTGATCCTGCGCGGGAACAAGCGCCAGGGCATCGGCATCGCCTCGATCGGAGCGACGCTCTTCTCCGATGGCACCGGTGCCGCGGTTGATCCCGCGCACGAAGCGTTCGCGGCCTTCGGCCGCCATCCGATCGCCGAGCCGCTGCGGCACTATGCCGGACGGCAGGCTGCTGTGACGGTTGACGTCGTCGACACCCTCGCCCGCGCGCCACGGCCACCGAAGACCGGGGTTCGCGTCGCCGACGCCCTGCTCACGGCGAGAGTGATGCTCGAGCAGGACCTTGGCGCCGAGGTCCTCTTCCTGGCCACAAGCGGATTCGACACGCACAGCGGCCAGCGGCAGCTGCAGGAGAGACTCTTCCGCGATCTCGACGCCGGGCTGCAGGCCTTCTATGACGGCAGCGTCAACGGGACCCCGACCGGGCTGGGTGCGCTCCGCGCGGAGGTGCGCGACCGCACGATCATCATGGTGGTCAGCGAGTTCGGCCGGCGGATCGGGGAGAACGGCGTCGGCCAAGGTGCCGGCACCGACCACGGTGCGGCCGCGCCCGTGCTGCTGATCGGCCCGGCCGGCGCGGGCGGCACTCGGCACCGCCTGGTCGGCGGCTTGCACGGCGACCACCCGCCGATGGGTACGGTCGCGGCGCCGGCCGACAACCTGATGATGACCACTGACTTGCGGCGGGTCTACCAGTCGGTCCTCGAGGCCTGGCTGTCGAGCTCCGACCCCTACTTCGAGCGACGGCAGAAGCCCCTGCCCGGCTTGTTCACGACGGCCTGACCGTCGCGGGCCGGGAGGCCGAGCCCGGGGACTGCCGGTAGGCTGGAGGCTCGTGCAGCACGACGGAAGGCATGACGTGGGCGGCCTGCAGGACCTGCTCGACGGCGCTGCGGCCGGAGATCGGATCTCGCCTGACGAGGCGCTGCACCTCTATACCGATGCGCCGCTGCATGCTCTGGGCCGGGCTGCTGACGCCGTACGCCGTCGCCGGTTTCCCGACGGGATCGCGACCTACCTGATCGACCGCAACATCAACTACACCAACGTCTGCGTGACCGCGTGCAAGTTCTGCGCGTTCTACCGCGCACCCGGCCACGCCGAGGGGTGGGTGCGCGACCTGGACGAGATCCGCCGCCGCTGCGCTGAGGCGGTCGAGCTCGGGGCGACCCAGATCATGTTCCAGGGCGGGCACCATCCCGACTTCGGCATCGAGTACTACGAAGAGCTCTTCTCCACTGTGCGTACCGAGTTCCCGACGCTCGCCCTGCACTCCCTCGGTGCCAGCGAGGTGATGCACATCACGCGGGTCAGCGGAATCCCTGTCGAGGAGGCGATCACCCGGCTGCACGCGGCCGGCCTGGACTCCTTCGCCGGCGCCGGTGCGGAGATCCTCGTCGCGCGGCCGCGCACCGCGATCGCTCCGCTGAAGGAGTCCGGCGAGGAGTGGCTCGCGGTCATGGAGGCGGCGCACCGGCTCGGCGTCGAGTCGACGGCGACGTTCATGATGGGCACCGGCGAAACCAACGCCGAGCGGATCGAGCACCTGCGGATGATCCGGGATGTGCAGGACCGGACCGGCGGCTTCCGCGCCTTCATCCCCTGGACCTACCAGCCGGAGAACAACCACCTCAAGGGACATACCCAGGCGACGTCGTTGGAGTACCTGCGGATGATCGCCGTGTCGCGGCTGTTCTTCGACAACATCGCCCACGTGCAAGGCTCCTGGCTGACAGTCGGCAAGGACGTCGGTCAGCTCACTCTGCACTTCGGTGCCGACGACCTCGGCTCGATCATGCTCGAGGAGAATGTCGTCTCTGCCGCTGGGGCCAAGCACCGCTCCAACCGCCAGGAGATCATCGAGCTGATCCGCGCCGCGGGACGCGTCCCGGCCCAGCGCGACACGCTGTACCGCCATGTCACTGTGCACCGCGACCCGTCCGACGACCCGGTCGCCCCCGTCCGCTCGCACCTCCCGCTCGTCGCCTCCGCGTGACCGAGTTCTCTCCCGGCCCGGTGACCGTCCACCTCGCCCCAGTGGTGGTGACCATGACGGGGGAGCCGCTGCACGACGCCGGCGTCGTCGTCACCGGCGACCGCATCGCTGCCGTGGGCACCCGGGCGCGACTCCTCCCGCCGTACGCCGGAGCCAAGGTCCGGGAGTGGCCGGGCGTGATGACGCCCGGCCTCGTCAACGCTCATGCACATCTCGAGTACGGTCCGCCGTTTGCCGACCTCGCGACCGCGGGGCTGCCGTTTGCGCAGTGGATTCAGGAGCTGACCCGACGTCGGCGCCTGCTCTCCGCGGCCGACTGGCTGGCCTCCGCCCGGGGCAGCGTCAGCGAGCTGCTGTCCAGCGGTACGACGTGTGTCGCCGATGTGGTCACCCACGGCGCGGGTCTCGTCGCCGCGGCCCGGGCGGCACTCGCCGGCATCTCCTACGTCGAGGCGGTCGGTGCCGACGACGCGCGCTGGCCGGCGGAGCGCGAGCGGGTCGATCAGGTGATCGCCTCGGCCCCTCGTGGACGTGACATCGGGATCTCGCCACACGCGCTCTACACCCTGAGCAGCTCGGCCTACCGCTCGCTGCTCGACCTCGCGAGATCCACCGGCCGGCGCAGCCACACCCACCTCGCCGAGACCGCAGAGGAGGCTGAGTACGTCCTCCGCGGCGCCGGGCCGATGGCAGAGCACTGGCGGTCGCTGGGCCTCGAGTTCGACCTGCTCGACGGGGGCTCGGGTCGATCACCGGCGGCACACCTCGATGCCATCGGTGGGCTCGGTCCCGACGTCCACGTCGCTCACGGCGTGCACCTCGACCGCGCCGACCGTGCGCTGCTCCGGGAGAAGGGGACAGCCGTCGCGCTGTGCGCGCGCTCGAATCGCGTGTTGGGTGCCGGCGACCCGCCCGTCGCGGCGCTGCTGGCCGAGGTGTCGCCCATTGCAGTCGGGACCGACTCGCTCGCGTCATCGCCGTCGCTCGACCTTCTCGATGAGCTGGCTGCCCTGCACCGCCTCGCCACATCTCAAGGCGCGGAGCCCGATGGGTTGAGCGAGCAGCTCGTCGCCGCGGCGACTGTGGGCGGCGCTGTGGCGATGGGGCTTGAGGGCGCCGCCGGAGTGCTCGCGCCCGGCGTGCGAGCGAACTTCGCCGTCTTCGACGTACCGGTGACCGCATCGCCGTACGACGCACTTGTCGCTCACGGCGGCGGCCGGTGCGTCCTCACCGTCGTCGGCGGCCGGCTCGTTCACCGCCGCTCCTCGCTGCGCGCTCCGGCATGAGTGGGCGCCGACGGGCACAGCTGGACAAGGCACCGGTGGACGTCGCCGCGATGTTCGACGACGTCGCGCCGCGGTACGACCTGACCAACACAGTGCTGTCGATGGGTCGCGACCGCGGTTGGCGGGAAGCTGTCGCACGGTCGGCTCGGCTCGCTCCCGGCGAGACTGCGCTCGACCTCGCCGCCGGCACCGGAACCTCCTCCGTCGCGATCGCGCGCACCGGCGGCCGGGTCGTCGCGTGTGACTTCAGCCTCGGCATGCTGATGACCGGCGCGGCTCGGCGTGGCGGAGCCGATGTCGACCGGGTCGTGTGCGTCGCTGGCGACGGCCTGCACCTGCCCTTCGCCGACGGGGTGTTCGACGCAGCTTCCATCTCGTTTGGCCTGCGCAACCTGGTCGACCTGGATGCGGGGCTGCGCGAGCTCCTGCGCGTGACGAGGCCAGGTGGCCGTCTGGTCGTCTGCGAGTTCAGCCACCCGACCTGGAGGCCGTTCCGTACGGCGTACCTCGGCTACCTCATGCGCGCCCTGCCCGCCGTCGCCAGGGCCGTGTCCAGCAATCCGGACGCCTACGTCTACCTGGCCGAGTCGATCCGGGCGTGGCCCGACCAGCGGGGCCTGGCCGAGCGCATCGAGGCGAGCGGCTGGACCACGACCTCCTGGCGCGACCTGAGCGGGGGCATCGTCGCTCTGCACCGGGCGATCAAGGGAGACCTCGCTGTGACAGGGTGACGAGGGCGTCCTACACTGGCGGCGACCGCTCGTGAAATGATTCACAAGCGGTCGCCCGGGCCCGAGGAAGGCGTACGTCGTGAGCCCTGAGGTAGTTGGCACGGCCACTGCTCGCGATGCCGACGTGATCGTCGTCGGCGCTGGTCCAGGCGGGGCCGCCGCTGCCTACCACCTCGCGCAGGCTGGACTCGACGTCCTCGTGCTGGAGAAGTCGAGTTTTCCCCGCGAGAAGGTGTGCGGCGACGGACTCACCCCGAGGGCGGTCAAGAGCCTTATCGGCATGGGCATCGACACGAGTGCGCCCGGCTGGGCCCGCAACGAGGGTCTGCGGATCATCGGCGGCGGTGTCCGGCTCGAGCTGCCGTGGCCGCAGCTGGCGAGCTATCCCGACTACGGCCTGGTGCGCACCCGGCTGGACTTCGACGAGATCCTCGCGCGCACTGCGCAGAAGGCGGGCGCGCGGCTGCAAGAGCTGACCGAGGTGACCGGACCGGTGCTCGATGATGACGGGCGGCTCGTCGGGGTCACTGCGCGCCGGGTGCCGGACGACGTTGACGGTCGACCCAGCCGTCAGCGCCACGCCGGCGATGAGGTCACCTACCGCGCTCGCTTGGTGATCGCCGCGGACGGCAGCTCGAGTCGCCTCGGCATCGCCATGGGGTTGGCGAAGCGCGAGGACCGTCCGATGGGCGTTGCCGTACGCCGCTACTACACGTCGCCGCGCACGAACGACACCTACCTCGAGTCGTGGCTCGAGCTCTGGCAGGGCGACACGCTGCTCCCGGGCTACGGCTGGATCTTCCCGGTCGGCGACGGAACTTCCAATGTCGGTCTTGGCCTGCTCAACACCAGCGACTCGTTCCGGGCCACCAACTACAAGGTGCTGTTGGAGTCATGGCTCGCCGGCATGCCGGCGGACTGGGGCTTCACCGAGGACCACGCCATCGGCCCGGTCAAGGGCGGCGCGCTGCCGATGGGCTTCAACCGCACACCGCACTACACCCGCGGGATGATGCTCGTCGGCGACGCCGGCGGGGCGGTCAACCCCTTCAACGGCGAGGGCATCGCCTACGCGATGGAGACCGGTCAGCTCGCGGCCGAGATCGCGGTGCAGGCGCTCGCCCGGGGCAGCGTCGGCACGCCCGGCACGGACCAGGCGCTCGGCCGATACCCCGCAGAGCTCAAGTCACGGTACGGCGGCTACTACACCCTCGGTCGGGTGTTCGTGCATGCGATCGGCAACCCGCACGTGATGAAGATCGCCACCAAGTACGGCCTCCCGCGGCCCCTGCTCATGAAGTTCACCCTCAAGCTGCTGGCCAACCTCACCGACCCGCGCGGCGGCGATGCGATGGACAGGGTGATCAACGCGATGTCCCGCATCGCCCCGGCGGCCTAGCCGCTTTGGTCGCAACGAGAGCCCGCCAATAGGCTGTCGCAGTCTGTCGTCCCCGCGCCAGCCCGAGAGAGGAGTCTTGCGATGCTCAGGCCGTACCTGCCGATCCTGGTCCTGTTCGTGCTCGCAGCGGGCTTCGCGATCTTCTCCGTCGTGGCCGGCGCGCTCATCGGTCCCCGGCGCTACAACCGGGCCAAGTCGGCGGCGTACGAGTCCGGCATCGAGCCGGAGGTCCGCCCGGATGGCAGCCGGTTCCCGGTGAAGTTCTACATCACCGCGATGCTCTTCATCGTCTTCGACATCGAGATCATCTTCCTCTACCCCTGGGCTGTTGCCTTCGAGCAGCTCGGCGTCTTCGGGCTGGTCGAGATGGGGCTGTTCATCGGCACGGTGTTCGTGGCCTACGCCTACGTCTGGCGCCGAGGGGGCCTCGAGTGGGACTAGAGGAGAAGCTGCCGAGCGGGGTGCTGCTCACGTCGGTCGAGAAGTTCGTCAACTGGTCGCGCAAGTCCTCGCTGTGGCCGGCGACGTTCGGACTCGCCTGCTGCGCCATCGAGATGATGGCGACGGGCGCCGGCCGGTACGACATGGCGCGATTCGGCATGGAGGTCTTCCGAGCATCGCCGCGCCAGGCCGACCTGATGATCGTCGCCGGGCGGGTCAGTCAGAAGATGGCGCCGGTGCTCCGGCAGATCTACGACCAGATGCCCGAGCCCAAGTGGGTCATCGCGATGGGTGTCTGCGCCAGCAGCGGCGGCATGTTCAACAACTACGCGATCGTCCAGGGCGTCGACCACGTCGTACCCGTCGACATGTACCTGCCCGGTTGCCCGCCGCGGCCCGAGATGCTCCTCGACGCGATCCTCAAGCTGCACGACAAGATCGGCCGCGAGCCGCTCGGGGCGCATCGCGACACCGGCGTCGGGACCGCTGTATGACCAGCGACACCTCGGGCATGCCGCGGCACACGACCTCACCCCGCCCTGCTCCGGTCATCGGTGCGCTCGAGGACCTCGACGCGTGGGCGCACGGAGCCGTCGCCGCAGTGAACAAGGCCGCCGGTGACGGTGTCGAGCGGATCGTCGTCGACCGCGGCGAGCTCACCCTCCACCTCGATCGGGCTGCCCTGATCGCGGCGGCCCAGGTGCTCCGTGACGAGCTTCGGTGTGAGCTGCTCTCCAGCGTGTCCGGAGTCGACTACCTCGGGGTGGACGAGCGGCGACTCCACGCGGTCTACCACCTCACGTCCATGACATACCGCAAGCGGGTGCGACTCGAGGTCGCCGTCACCGTGGAGGACCCGCACGTGCCGAGCGTCGTCGGCATCTGGCCGACGGCCGACTGGCATGAGCGGGAGACGTACGACTTCTTCGGCATCGTCTTCGACGGTCACCCGGCGCTGACCCGCATCCAGATGCCGGACGACTGGGACGGCCACCCCCAGCGCAAGGACTACCCGCTCGGCGGTGTGCCGGTGGAGTACCACGGCGCGCAGATCCCGCCGCCCGAGGAGCGGAGGGCGTGGGCGTGAGCGACCTCTACGCGCCCACGGACACCGCCGCCGACGAGGGTCGGGTCATCACAGTCCAGGGGCAGGACTGGGATGAGGTATTCGGCACCCCTGTCGGCGACGAGCGCATCGTCTTGAACATGGGCCCCCAGCACCCATCCACCCACGGCGTGCTTCGCCTGGTGCTCGAGCTCGAGGGCGAGTCGGTCATCAGCTGTCGTCTCGTCATCGGCTACTTGCACACCGGCATCGAGAAGACCACGGAGTACCGCAACTGGGTGCAGGGCACCACACTCGTCACGCGGATGGACTACCTCTCGCCGCTGTTCAACGAGACTGCTTACTGCCTCGCGGTGGAGAAGCTCCTCGGTGTGGAAGTGCCGGAGCGGGCCACCACGATCCGGGTGCTCCTGATGGAGCTGCAGCGGATCGCGTCACATCTCGTGTGGCTGGCGACGACCGGTCTCGAGCTCGGTGCGCTGTCGATCATGTTGTACGGCTGGCGCGAGCGAGAGCTCATCCTTGACATCCTTGAGCTGGTCACTGGCCTGCGGATGAACCACGCATACGTCCGCCCCGGCGGAGTCGCCGTGGACCTGCCAGCCGGCGTCGAGGAGAAGATCCGCGACTTCCTCACCATCATGCCCAAGAGGCTCGAGGAGTACGAGGACCTGCTCTCCGCCAACCCGATCTGGGTACGGCGTACGCGTGGCATCGGCTACCTCGACCTCACCGGAGCCGTCGCCCTCGGAGTGACCGGTCCGATGCTGCGGTCGGCCGGCTACGACTACGACCTGCGCAAGGCGGAGCCGTACTGCGGGTATGAGACCTACGACTTCGACGTACCGACGTCGACCGACTGCGATGTCTACTCCCGCTACGTCCTGCGGATGCAGGAGATGCGCGAGTCGCTCAAGATCGTCAGTCAGGCACTCGACCGGCTTCGCCCCGGCCCGGTGATGGTCGCGGACAAGAAGATCGCCTGGCCGTCACAGCTCGCACTCGGTCCTGACGGCCTGGGCAACTCCCTCGACCACGTGCGCCGGATCATGGCCGACTCGATGGAGGCGTTGATCCACCACTTCAAGCTGGTGACCGAGGGCTTCCGGGTCCCGGCCGGGCAGGTCTACGTGCCCGTCGAGTCCCCGCGCGGCGAGCTCGGCTACCACGTCGTTGCCGACGGCTCCAACCGGCCGTTCCGCGTGCATGTGCGCGACCCATCCTTCGTCAACCTGCAGGCGGTGCCCGCGCTCGTCGAGGGCGGGCTCATCGCGGATGTCATCGCTGCGGTCGCCAGCATCGACCCTGTCATGGGCGGGGTTGATCGGTAGTGCCGCTGACCGACGACACCCGCGACAAGGCACGCGCGATCATCGCCCGTTATCCCAAGCCGAGATCTGCGTTGCTGCCGATGCTGCACCTCGTGCAGGCTGAAGAGGGCTGTGTCACCGCCGACGGCGTCGCGTTCTGCGCCGAGATGCTCGAGCTGACCAAAGCCGAGGTTGGCGGAGTCGCGACGTTCTACACGATGTACAAGCGCCGCCCGGTGGGCGACTACCTCGTGTCGGTTTGTACGAACCTGTCTTGTCAGCTGCTCGGCGGTGAGGAGGTCTATGCGCGGCTGAAGGACCGTCTCGGCGTCGGCCACGACCAGACGACACCGGACGGCACATTCACGCTCGAGCACGCCGAGTGTCTTGCGGCATGCGACTTCGCCCCGTGCCTGACGGTCAACTACGAGTTCTTCGACAACACCGACCCCGATGCCGCGGTCGCCCTCGTCGACGCCCTGGCGCGCGGGGAGCGACCCACGCCGACGCGCGGCGACTCGGTCTCGACCTTCCGTGAGGTCTCGTTGCAGCTGGCCGGGCTTGGTGCGCAGACCGACGCCGAGGGCGGCCGCTGATGCCGCTGACCCCAGTGCTCACCCAGCGGTGGACCGAGCCGGAGCCTTGGACGCTCGCGACGTACGAGCGGCTCGACGGCTATGCCGGCCTGCGCGCGGCGCTCGCGATGGAGCCCGACGCGATTATCGGACTCGTCAAGGACTCCGGTCTGCGCGGTCGCGGAGGCGCCGGCTTCCCAACCGGCTTGAAGTGGGGCTTCATCCCGCAGAACGACGGCAAGCCGCACTACGTCGTCGTCAATGCCGACGAGGGCGAGCCCGGCACGTGCAAGGACGCTCCGCTGATGATGACCGACCCACACTCGCTCATCGAGGGCATCGTCATCGCGTCGTACGCCATCCGGTGCAGCCACGCCTTCATCTACCTGCGTGGCGAGCTCGTGCACGCCGGACGACGGCTCGAGCAGGCGATTGCTGAGGCTTATGCCAAGGGCTACCTCGGCAAGAACGTCATGGGCTCGGGATTCGACTGCGAGCTCACCCTGCATCGCGGCGCCGGCGCCTACATCTGCGGCGAGGAGACCGCGCTGCTCGACTCCCTCGAGGGCTACCGCGGCCAACCTCGACTGCGGCCGCCTTTCCCAGCGACGCACGGCCTCTACGGCTGCCCCACGGTGGTCAACAACGTCGAGACGATTGCCAGCGTGCCGTTCATCGTGCGCCATGGCGTGCAGTGGTGGCGGACCATGGGCACCGAGAAGTCGCCCGGACCCAAGATCTTCAGCGTGTCCGGCCACGTCAAGCGGCCCGGTCAGTACGAAGTGCCTCTCGGCACGACGGCGCGCGAGCTCATCATGGATCTCGCCGGTGGTGTCCGCGGTGGTAGGTCGCTCAAGGCGTGGACTCCTGGTGGCTCGTCGACACCGATGCTGACTGACGCGCATCTCGACACTCCGCTGGACTTCGAGGGCGTCATGGCGGCCGGCTCGCTGCTGGGCACCGCAGCGGTGATGGTCTTGGACGACACGACCTGCATCGTCAAGACCGCACTGCGGCTGACGCAGTTCTACGCCCATGAGTCGTGCGGCAAGTGCACACCGTGTCGCGAGGGCACCTACTGGATGGTGCAGATCCTGCAGCGACTCGAGGACGGCCAGGGCACCGAGGCCGACATCCAGACGCTGCTCGACACGTGCGACAACATCTTCGGCCGATCCTTCTGCGCACTCGGCGACGGTGCGACGAGCCCGATCGTGAGCTCGATCCAGTACTTCCGGGACGAGTACGTCGCGCACTACGTCCAGGGCGGCTGCCCGCTCCGGTCCGCGGCGGTGTTGGCATGAGCAGTGTCGCCATGGACCGTGATCCCGTGAGCCCTGATGCGGTGAGCACTGTCAACGTCACGATCGACGGCGTCTCGCTCACCGTTCCCGTCGGCACGCTGGTGATCCGCGCTGCCGAGCAAGTGGGTGTCCATGTCCCGAGGTTCTGCGACCACCCGCTGCTTGATCCGGTCGGGGCGTGTCGGCAGTGCCTGGTCGAGGTCGAGGGTCAGCGCAAGCCGCTGACCGCGTGCACCACGACCTGCACCGAAGGCATGGTCGTTCGGACCCAGATGACCTCCGAGGTCGCGCGCAAGGGTCAGGAGGGCACCCTCGAGCTGCTCCTCATCAACCACCCGCTCGACTGCCCCATCTGCGACAAGGGCGGCGAGTGCCCGCTGCAGAACCAGACCCTCACCAACGGTCCCGGCGAGTCGCGCTTCGTCGACGCCAAGCGGGTCTTCCCCAAGCCGATCGCGATCTCGAGCCAGGTCCTGCTCGACCGGGAGCGTTGCGTTCTCTGCGCGCGGTGCACGCGGTTCTCCCAGCAGATCGCGGGAGACCCGTTCATCGAGCTCTTCGAGCGCGGCGCGCTCGAGCAGGTGGCTATCTACACCGACGAGCCGTTCGAGTCCTACTTCTCCGGCAACACCGTGCAGATCTGCCCGGTTGGTGCGCTGACCGGCGCGGCGTACCGCTTCCGAGCTCGACCATTCGACCTGGTCTCCGCCCCGACGGCGTGCGAGCACTGCGCATCGGGCTGCGCGACTCGCACTGACTCTCGCCGCAACACTGTCCTGCGCCGTCTCGCCGGCGTCGACCCCGACGTCAACGAAGAGTGGAACTGCGATAAGGGCCGGTGGGCGTTCACCTACGCCACTGAGCCGGACCGGCTCACCACGCCGATGGTGCGCGAGGGCGACACCCTGCGCGAGGCCTCGTGGGCCGAGGCGTTGGAGCGCGCTGCAGGTGGTCTTCGAGCAGCACGCAGCTCGGCCGTGTTGACCGGTGGTCGGCTGACTATGGAGGACGCGTACGCCTACTCGAAGTTCGCCCGAGTCGCCCTCGGCACGCACCACATCGACTTCCGCACCCGGGCGGGGGGCGCCGAGGAGGCAGCGTTCCTCGCGGGCGTCGCCGGGACCGGCACGGCGGTGACCTACGCCGACCTCGACGAGGCGCCGGCAGTTCTCCTCGTGGGGTTTGAGCCGGAGGAGGAGTCGCCGATCGTCTTCCTCCGCTTGCGCAAGGCTGCCCGTCGCGGCAGTACCAAGGTCTTCTCGCTCACCTCCGTCAGCACCCCGAGCCTGCGCAAGATGTGGGCTACTGCGCTGCTTGCCGCACCGGGCGACGAGGCGGCATCGCTCACCACGATGGTGACTGCAACCGAGGGTCCGACGTACGTCGCCGCCGCCGCTCTGCGCGCAGCTGGGTCGGTGATCCTGGTCGGCGAGCGGCTGGCCGCGTCGCCTGGGGCGCTGGCTGCCGTCGCCGCTCTGGCCGCGTCGACCGGAGCCCGTATCGCGTGGGTGCCGCGACGCGCAGGTGACCGTGGCGCACTCGATGCCGGGGCGTTCCCGAGCCTGCTTCCGGGTGGTCGGCCGGTGGCCGACACTGCGGCTCGCGCCGAGGTCGAGGCGGCATGGGGCGTGTCACTGCCGGCCGAGCCGGGACTCGGCTGCGTCGACGCGCTCGCCGCCGCAGGAGCAGGGCAGCTCGACGCGCTGCTGGTCGCCGGCGTCGACCCCGACGACCTTCCGGACCCTGCGGCGGCTCTCCAGCAGCTCGACGCGGCGCGCTTCCTCGTCGCGCTCGACATTCGACGCAGTGCCGTCACCGATCTCGCCCACGTCGTGCTTCCCGTGCTGCCGGCCGCAGAGAAGGATGGGACCTACGTCGACTGGGAGGGTCGGCCGCGAACGTTCGGAGCCACTCTGCGGCCGACCGGATCTGGTCTGGCCGACCACCGCGTGATCGCCCTGCTGGCCCGTGAGATGGGTCTCGACCTCGGCTTCGTCGACGCCGCAGGCGCTCGGACTGAACTTGAGCGACTTGGCAGCTGGAGCGGCGCTCGTCCCCAGGTCGAAGCTGCGGACGCACCCGTCTCTGCCGAGCTGGCAGAGGGCCAGGCGGTGCTGGCCACGTGGCCGCTGCTGTTGGACCGCGGCCGGATGCAGGACGGTGAGCCTTTCCTCGCTGGCACCGCGCGCCGCAGTCGCGCACGGCTGTCGGCGTCGACGGCGAAGGAAGTCGGTGTGGCGGCCGGCGCCAGCGTCACGGTCTCAAGTGACCGCGGCAGCATCACCGCCATCGTCGAGATTGCGGAGATGCCCGATCGGGTCGTCTGGCTGCCGACCAACTCCGCCGAATGCGCCGTACGTCGTGACCTCGCATCGGGTTCCGGCGCCGTCGTCACCCTCGCGCCTACGGCTGAACCGGCCGCTGACCTGACCGCTGACTCAGCTGCTGACTCGACGGCCCCGGCCGACGCCGGCGAGGGGAGCGCTGCGTGAGCCTGCTCGCTCAGACCCAGGAAGTGCCGACCTCGCTCGGCAACGACCCACTGTGGATCAGCATCATCAAGGCTGTCGTCATCTTCGGCTTCCTGGTCGTCACCGTGCTGCTGACGATCTGGGCTGAGCGACGCATCGTCGCCCGCATGCAGCAGCGGCTAGGCCCCAACCGGGTCGGGCCCGGTGGCGTGCTCCAAGGTCTCGCCGATGGCATCAAGCTCGCCCTCAAGGAGGACATCCGCCCGGCCGGCATCGACAAGTGGGTCTACCTGCTCGCACCGATCCTGTCGGTCGTCCCGGCTTTCATGGCCTTCGCAGTCATCCCTTTCGGACCAACCGTGACGATCGGCGGCCGCGAGGTCGCGCTGCAGCTGACCGACATCCCGGTCAGCGTGCTCTTCATCCTGGCGATGAGCTCGCTCGGGGTGTACGGAATCGTGCTAGCCGGCTGGTCCAGCGGCTCGACGTATCCGCTCCTCGGGGCCTTGCGCTCGGCTGCGCAGATCATCAGCTACGAGGTCGCGATGGGCCTGAGTCTCGTGGGTGTATTCCTCTACGCCGGCTCTCTGTCCACCTCGGAGATCGTCGCCCAGCAGCATGACCAGTGGTACGTCGTGACGCTCTTCCCGTCGTTCTTCGTCTATGCCATCTCCGCGGTCGGCGAGACCAACCGCGCGCCCTTCGACCTGCCCGAGGCGGAGAGCGAGCTCGTGGCGGGCTTCCACACGGAGTACTCCAGTCTGAAGTTCGCGCTCTTCTTCCTGGCCGAGTACATCAACATGGTCACTGTCTCCGCCCTGGCCACCACGCTGTTCCTCGGCGGGTGGCGACCACCGCCGATCCCGGGCATCTCCGACCTCGACTACGGCGTCTTCCCGGTGATCTGGTTCTTGCTGAAGGTGATCACCTTCATCTTCGGGTTCATCTGGCTGCGCGGCACGCTGCCGCGGCTGCGTTACGACCAGTTCATGCAGCTCGGCTGGAAGATCCTCGTGCCATTCAGTCTTGGCTGGCTGATGATCGTGGCGACGGCCCGCACGGTCGTCCGCGAGAGCAACGAGTCCGCTGACGGCAACAACAACCTCTTCCGCTACGGCCTCATCGCGGTCGCGATCGTCGTGGCCGCCCTGCTGTTCTGGCCCGCCGGTGATTCCGATGAGGAGCCCGCCCGTGTTTGACTCGGTCAAGGGCTTCGGGCTGACCTTCGCCACGATGTTCAAGAAGGTCAACACCGTCCAGTACCCGGAGGACAAGCGCCCGACGGCGCCCCGCTTCCACGGCCGTCATGTGCTCAACCGCCACCCTGACGGACTGGAGAAGTGCGTCGGCTGCGAGCTGTGCGCCTGGGCCTGTCCGGCTGATGCGATCTTCGTCGAAGGGGCCGACAACACCGACGAGCAGCGCTTCTCCCCTGGTGAGCGGTACGGCGTCGTCTATCAGATCAACTACCTGCGCTGCATTCTCTGTGGACTGTGCATCGAAGCGTGTCCCACGCGGGCGCTGACGATGACGAACGAGTACGAGCTCGCCGACGACAGCCGTGACGACCTGATCTTCGACAAGGGACGGCTGCTCGCCCCGCTCATCGACGGGATGGAGGCCCCGCCGCACCCGATGCGGCTGGCCGACGCCAAGGACTACTACCGCGGCACCCTGCTCGACCCCGCGGTCCAGGGCGACAAGGCGGCGCAGGACATCGACCTAGCCGCGATGCTGTCGACCCAGGCAGATCGGCAGGACGGCTAGTGGACGTCTCGGTGCTTGCTCAAGCCACCCAAGAGGTCGCGGCAACGGGTGGTGGCACAGCAGAGCAGGTGATCTTCTGGATCCTCGCGCCGATCGCTCTCGGTAGCGCTGTGCTCATGGTGCTCAGCCGCAATGCGGTGCACGCCGCGCTCTGGCTCGTCGTTGACTTCTTCTGCCTCGCCGTCTTCTACGTCGCACTGGAGGCGCCGTTCCTCGCTGCCGTCCAGGTGATCGTCTACACGGGCGCGATCATGGTGCTGTTCCTGTTCGTGCTGATGCTGGTCGGCGTGGACCGTAGCGACTCGCTCATCGAGACGATTCGCGGTCAGCGGATCGCCGCGATAGCGGCAGCACTGGGCTTCGCTGGTCTGCTCATTGGCGGATTCGGCCGCAGCATCCTCGACCAGCCCGACCTCGGACTGGCTGATGCCAATGCCGAGGGCAACGTGTTCGGGATCGCCAAGCTCCTGTTCACCGACTACGTCCTCGCCTTCGAGCTGACGAGCGCCCTGCTCATCGTCGCGGCCATCGGCGCGATGGTCCTCGCGCATAAGGAAGCAGTACGCCGCCCGTCGCAGCGCGAGCAGTCCATCGCCCGCTTCGCCGGGCAGCACCCGACGCCGCTGCCCGGGCCGGGCGTCTACGCCGGCACTCCAGACACCGATGAGGAGCCGATGCTGGCCAGCGGAGCGCCTGTTCCCGGCGGGCCGACGGACTTCAGCGGGTCGAGCCTTGACGCACCCGGGGGAGCGGGTGGTGCGCCATGAACCCCGGCTACTACCTCGTCCTCAGCGCCGCGCTGTTCACCATCGGTGCGCTCGGAGTGCTCATCAGGCGCAACGCGATCGTCGTCTTCATGTGCGTTGAGCTCATGCTCAACGCCGTCAACCTCACCCTCGTCACCTTCTCGCGAGTCAACGGCACGCTCGACGGGCAGGTCATGGCGTTCTTCGTCATGGTGGTGGCCGCGGCCGAAGTCGTCGTGGGTCTGGCGATCATCGTCACGATCTTCCGCACCCGACAGTCGTCGTCCGTCGACGACGCGAGCCTGCTGAAGTGGTAGGTCCTGTGTCCACCCTCGCCCTCCTCGAGCCGACAGCGGCGACCGGGGTGCATGAGCTGCTGTGGCTGCTGCTCGCTCTCCCGCTGGCCGGGGCGGCGCTGCTGCTCGTCGGTGGTCGCCGTACCGATCCATGGGGTCACCTGCTGGCGACGGGGATCTCCGCCGCCACGTTCGCGCTGTCCGTCGCGAGCTTCCTACGGCTCACCGAGCTGCCGGGTGAGCAGCGAGGCGTCCTGCGAGCGCTCTACTCCTATGTTCCGGTTGGTGGGTTCACGGTCGAGCTGGACCTGCTGCTCGACCCGCTCTCGGCGGTCTTCCTCCTCCTGATCACCGGCGTCGGCACGCTCGTGCACATCTACTCCATCGGCTATCTGGAACATGACCCGGATCGTCGGCGGTTCTTCGCCTATCTCAACCTCTTCCTCGCCTCGATGATGCTGCTCGTCCTGGCGAGTGGGTTCCTGGTGCTCTACGTCGGCTGGGAGATGGTCGGCCTCTCGTCGTACCTGCTCATCTCGTTCTGGTCATACAAGCCGGCGGCGGCGACTGCCGCGAAGAAGGCGTTCATCGTCAACCGCGTCGGCGACGTCGGACTCGGCCTCGCGGTGATGCTGCTCTTCTCGACATTCGGCACAGTTGCGTTCGCGGAAGTGTTCCCGCAGGCCGATCTCGCCGCGACCGGAACAGTCACCGCGATCTGCCTTCTCCTGACGCTCGGCGCGTGCAGCAAGAGCGCGCAGGTGCCGTTGCACGTCTGGTTGCCTGACGCGATGGAGGGCCCCACGCCCGCGAGCGCCCTGATCCACGCGGCGACGATGGTCACCGCCGGCGTCTACCTCGTCGCTCGCGCCCACCCGCTCTTCGAAGCATCCCCGGTGGCGCTCGACGTCGTGGCCTGGATCGGCGTCGTCACGATCCTCGTAGGCGGGGTCATCGCCTGCGTGCAGGACGACATCAAGAAGGTGCTCGCGTACTCCACGATCAGCCAGATCGGCTACATGTTCCTCGGCGTCGGGCTCGGGCCGGCTGGCTACGCGCTGGGCATCTTCCACCTGCTCACTCACGGCTTCTTCAAGGCGCTGATGTTCATGGGTGCCGGCTCGGTGATGCACGGCGTGCACGACGAGACCGACATGCGCCGGATGGGCGCGTTGCGCGTGGCCATGCCGGTCACGGCAGTGACCTTCGTCATCGGCTGGCTGGCGATCATCGGCATACCGCCGTTCGCTGGCTTCTTCTCCAAGGACCAGATCTTGGAGGTCGCCTTTGAGGAGGAGCGCTACGGACTGTGGCTGCTGGCGCTGCTCGGTGCCGGCATCACCGCGTTCTATATGTCCCGCCTCGTCTTCATGACCTTCTTTGGCTCGTCTCGGGTCGCGAAGGACGTGCACCCGCATGAGTCGCCGTCCTCCATGACGACGCCGCTCGTCGTCCTGGCTACCCTCTCCGTCGCCAGCGGGGCCGCTCTGAACCTGACGAAGGACGGCCGCATCGTGTCCTTCCTCGAGCCGGTCTTCGGTGCGGCGGAGCACGGTGCCGCCTCGGCGCCCATCCCGGCCTGGGGCCTCACCCTCATCACGCTGACCGTGGTCGCGGCCGGTGTGGCCCTCGCTTGGAGCCGTTACCTCGCCCGCCCGGTCGCCGAGACGGCGCCGGTCGAGGTGGCCGCGCCGGTGACCTGGGCGCGCAAGAAGCTCTACTTCGACTCCGTCTATGAGTCGGTGCTGATGCGGCCGGGCCAATACCTGGCGCGGGCCCTCGTCTATGTCGACGGCCGCGGCATCGACGGCGCGGTCAACGGCGTCGCAGCGCTGATTGGCGGTTCATCCGGCCGGCTGCGTCGCGTGCAGACCGGGTTCGTCCGCTCCTACGCCCTAGGCATGCTCGGCGGCGCCGCGCTCCTGCTCGGCGCCCTGCTCCTCGTGAGGACCTGACGTGCTCCCCGACGTGCCCTGGCTCACTGCGATCGGGCTCGTGCCGCTGCTCGGCGTGCTCGGCGTCGCTGTGGTGCCGCGCGGGCAGGACGAGCTGGCAAAGAAGGTAGCGCTCGGCTTCTCCCTCGTCGCTCTCGCGCTGACGGTCGGGCTGGTCAGCGAGTTCGAGGTCGGTGAAGCCGGCTTCCAGCTGGTCGAGAGTCACCAGTGGATCGCCCAGCTGGGCATCAGCTACAAGGTCGGCGTCGACGGCATCAGCCTGGTACTAGTCGCGTTGAGCACCTTCCTCGTGCCGATCGTGATTCTCGCCTCGTGGCACCAGGCCGACCGCGTGCGCAGCTACCTCGGTCTCATCCTCGCGCTGGAGACGGCGATGGTCGGCGTCTTCGTGGCGCTCGACCTCATCCTCTTCTACGTCTTCTTCGAGGCGATGCTCGTCCCGATGTACTTCCTCATCGGATCCTTCGGCGGTGAGCGTCGGGTCTACGCCGCGGTGAAGTTCTTCCTCTACACCCTCTTCGCGGGACTGCTGATGTTCGTCGCGATCCTGGGGCTCTACTTCCTCTCGCGGCAGCAGCTGGGCACGGGCACCTTTGACTACGAGCAGCTCCTCACACTCGACATCTCCGATGGCGTGCAGAAGGCGATGTTCCTCGGCTTCTTCGTCGCCTTCGCCGTGAAGGTGCCGCTGTTCCCGTTCCACACCTGGCTGCCGGATGCGCATACCGAAGCACCCACCGGCGGGTCGGTGCTCCTGGCCGGAGTGCTGCTCAAGATGGGCACATTCGGCTTCCTGCGCTACTCCCTGCCGCTGTTCCCCGAGGCATCCCGCGACTTCGCTCCGTACGTCATGGTCCTCGGCGTCATCGGCATCCTGTACGGCGCGCTCGTCGCGATGGTGCAGAAGGACCTCAAGCGCCTCGTCGCCTACACGTCAATCGCCCACCTCGGCTTCATCGTGCTCGGCACCTTCGCCTTCACCACCCAAAGTGGTGCCGGCGGTGTGCTCTACATGGTCAACCACGGCATCTCCACCGGAGCGCTGTTCCTCATCATCGGGTTCCTCTATGACCGTCGGCACACCCGGCTGATCAGCGAGTACGGCGGCGTGGCCAAGACAATGCCGGTGCTCGCCGGGTCGTTCCTGATCGCCGGACTGTCCAGCCTCGCGTTGCCGGGGCTCAACGGATTCGTCAGTGAGTTCCTCGTGCTGGTCGGGACTTTCAGCCGGACGAAGACCCTCGGCGTCCTGGCAACGCTGGGCATCGTGCTCGCGGCGCTGTACGTCCTGATCGCGTACCAGCGAACGATGCAAGGGCCAATCACGGTCGAGGCCAACCGCCACCTCGTCGACCTCTCGCTGCGCGAGCGGTTCGTCATCGCGCCGATGATCGTGCTGATTATCGCCCTCGGCGTGTATCCGAAGCCGGTGCTCGACATCATCACCCCGAGCGTCGAGGCCGTGCTCGAACGGGTGGGCGAGACAGACCCTGCGCCTGCGGTGGAGGAAGCCGGCTTCGAAGCCGGCTTCGAGCTGGGGAGCGACAAATGAGCGCGTTCGTCGCGTCGGCCGCGGGGCTCGCGCAGGTGCGCGAGAATATCCCGGCGCCGGAGATCTCCTACCGCTCGCTCGCGCCCGTCCTCGTGGTCGCCGGCGTCGCCCTGCTCGGCGTCCTGATCGAGGCCTTCGCCGACGGCGATGCCCGACGTGGCCTGCAGGTTCCGGTGGCCATCGCTGGCCTGCTGGGATCCTTTGTCTTCATCGTCCGGCTGTGGTCGACGACCCGGGGGAGCGGCGAGATCGTCGCCGAGGGCGCGATCGCGCTCGACGGGCCGGCGCTGTTCCTGCAGGGCACGATCGTCCTGCTGGCCGCGGCGTCGGTGCTTCTCCTCGGCGAGCGCGGAGACGCCACAGACCCTGACGCGGCGGTGGACCGCTCGTTGCCCACGGAGGCGGTGCCGCTGGCGATGTTCGCGATCGCCGGCATGATGCTTATGGTTTCGGCCACCAACCTCCTGGTCATGTTCATCGCTCTCGAGGTCCTCTCCCTGCCGCTCTACTTGCTCTGCGGGCTCGCCCGCCGCAAGCGAGTGCTGAGCCAGGAGAGCGCGGTGAAGTACTTCCTCCTTGGCGCCTTCTCGTCTGCGTTCTTCCTCTACGGCCTAGCCCTGCTCTACGGGTACGCCGGGTCGGTGAACCTCTCCGACATCGCGGCCGCAAGCGGGCGGGTCGACAACAACCAGGCCTTCCTCTACTCCGGCCTCGCCATGCTCGCTGTGGGTCTGCTCTTCAAGGTGGGCGCCGTTCCCTTCCACTCCTGGACGCCGGACGTCTATCAGGGAGCGCCGACGCCGATCACCGCGCTCATGGCGGCTGGTACGAAGGTCGCCGCGTTCGGCGCACTGCTCCGGGTGCTCTTCGTTTCGTTCGGTCCGCTGCAGTGGGACTGGCGACCGGCCGTGTGGGTGGCGGCCATCCTGACGATGGTGGTCGGGGCGGTGGTTGCGGTCACCCAGACAGACGTGAAGCGCATGCTCGCCTACTCCTCGGTCGCTCACGCCGGGTTCATCCTCACCGGCGTCGCGGCGGCGAACGTCGAAGGCCTCCGGGGGGTGATGTTCTACCTGCTCGCCTACGGGTTCACGGTCATCGGCAGCTTCGGCATCGTCACGCTGGTCCGCGACCAGCACGGTGAGGCAACGCACCTCTCCCAGTGGCAGGGCCTCGGTAAGCGATCACCGGTCGTGGCCGGTGCGTTCGCCACGTTCCTCTTCGCGTTGGCGGGCATCCCGCTGACGAGTGGCTTCATCGCCAAGCTCACCGTTTTCGAGGCGGCGGTCGAGGGTCGAGCCACGGCGCTTGTCGTCGTTGGCGTGGTCTCTAGTGCCATCGCGGCGTTCTTCTACGCTCGGGTGGTCGTCCTCATGTTCTTCCAGGAGCCGGCTCCGGACGGTCCCGTGGTCGTAGTCCCCAGCGGCCTCACTGCCGCGGCGCTGGGACTGTCCCTCGCGGTGACGGTGCTGCTCGGCGTCCTGCCGGGTCAGGTGCTCAGGCTTGCCGACGAGGCCTCGCTCTTCATCCGTTAGGTCGTGGTTAGTGACGATGAGCCCCACGGTGCACGGCGTCGTCTTCGACGACCCCGCCCTGGAGAGCGCCGTGCGCAACGGCCTCGATGCGGTCGAGGTGTTGTTGCGCGAGACGGTGGCGAGCGAATACCCGTTGCTCACTGAGACCTCACGGCACCTCGTGGACGCGGGCGGCAAGAGATTCCGCCCGCTGCTCGCCATCCTCGCCAGCCAGCTGGGCGACCCCGCAGCAGCGGGTGTCGTGCCGTCGGCAGTCGTCGTCGAGCTCACTCACCTGGCGACGCTCTACCACGACGACGTGATGGACGAGGCGACGATGCGTCGCGGCGCCCGCAGCGCGAACTCCCGGTGGGACAACACCGTCGCGATCTTGACCGGTGACTTCCTCTTCTCGAAGGCGTCAGACCTGCTCGCCGACCTCGGACCGGAGGCCGTGCGAATCCAGGCGCGCACCTTCTCTCGCCTCGTCGAGGGCCAGATCCGCGAGACGGTCGGCGTCAGGGATGGTGAAGATCCCGTGGCGCACTACCTCAAGGTGCTCGTCGACAAGACCGGCTCCCTCATCGCCACGTCCGGCCACTTCGGGGCGATGTTCGCCGGCGCGGAACCGGCGGTCGTCGAGGCGTTGACGTCGTACGGCGAGCAGATCGGCATCGCCTTCCAGCTCTCTGACGACCTGCTCGATGTGGCCAGCGACTCGGGTGACTCCGGCAAGACCCCCGGCACGGACCTTCGCGAGGGGATCCGGACTCTGCCCGTCCTCTACGCGCTGCGGGACTTCCCCGGCGATCGGCTGGCCGAGCTCCTCGTGAGCGACCTCACCGACGACGTTCGTCATGCCGAGGCGCTCGCCCTGCTGCGGACCCACCCGGCCATGGCTGCCGCGCATGACACCCTGATCGGCTACGCCGACCGAGCCAAGCGCCTCGTCGCCGACCTCCCCGAGGGCTCCCCGCGAGCAGCGCTCGAGGCCTTGGCGGACTTCGTCGTGGCCCGCACCGGCTGACCCGCCGTGCTAGGACGGGCAAGGGCACGGGCACCCGCTCGCCTGTCGGACGAGATCATGAGCGGCCCCAAGCGATAGGCCCCGGCCTCGTCGCTCATGATCTTGCCGAAAAGGTCCGCGGGCGAGTCCTCGGACTGGATTCTGCGGGGGCCGTCCGGCCCCGTTAGGATGCCTCGACGCACCCGCCGCGACGCCTGATCAGGGGAGCGATGAGCAACGACTACTTCGCCGACTACGTCACGGTCGGCTCGGTCTTCCTGGCCGGCGTGGCTTTTGTGGTCGTCGCCTTCACCGCTGCGATGCTCGTGCGGCCGACCCGTCCACGACGGGAGAAGTACCTCACCTACGAGTGCGGCATCGACCCAGTCGGCGTGGGCTGGTCGCAGACGCAGATCCGCTACTACGTGTTCGCCTTCCTCTTCGTCATCTTCGACATCGAGTCGGTCTTCTTGTTCCCCTTCGCCACCGTGCTGCGCACGTTCGACGCTGCGGGCGACGGGGTGGCGATCTTGGTCGAGATGGTGATCTTCATCCTGCTACTCGCGGTCGGCCTGCTGTACGCCTGGAAGAAGAAGGTCCTCGAATGGGTCTGAGCGACAAGGTCGAGGTCCCGCCCCCGATCCGGTTCGTGCTCAACTGGGGTCGCAAGTACTCCCTCTGGGTCTTCAACTTCGGGCTCGCGTGCTGCGCTATCGAGTTCATCGCGACCTCGATGGCCGAACACGACTTCATCCGGATGGGCGTCATCCCCTTCGCGCACGGACCTCGTCAAGCTGACTTGATGGTGGTCAGTGGCACGCTCACCGACAAGATGGCGCCCGCGGTCAAGCGGCTCTACGAGCAGATGCCCGAGCCCAAGTACGTCATCTCCTTCGGCTCCTGCGCCAACTGCGGCGGGCCCTACTGGGACTCCTACTCCGTCGCCAAGGGCGTCGACCAGATCATCCCGGTCGACGTGTATGTCCCTGGCTGCCCGCCCCGGCCAGAAGCGCTCCTGCAGGGCATCATCAAGCTGCAGACGAAGATCCAGAACGAGTCCCTCAAGCAGCGCTACAGCGCAGAGCCCCTCACGGTGGAAGCCGGATGACACCGGAGGAGATCATCCAGCGACTCGTCGCTGAGCTCGGTGACGACGTCGTCGAGTCGGAGACGTCGTACGACGTCGCCACTGTCACCGTCGCGCCGGCCCGCTACGCCGACGCTGCCCGATTTGCCAAGACGACCCGTGGCCTGGACTTCACCTTCTTCGACTTCCTCACCGGCGTCGACGAAGGGGAGCAGGGATACGGGGTGGTCACCCATCTCTACTCGCCGATCCACAAGCACCACATCCAGCTGCGCACGGTCGTCCCCAACGACGCGGCGACCCTGCCGACCATGACCGGCGTCTTCCGCGGCGCCAACTGGCACGAGCGCGAGACCTGGGAGATGTTCGGCATCGTCTTCGACGGTCACCCCAACCTCGTCAAGCTGTTGCTCCCGGACGAGTTCGAAGGGCACCCGCTGCGCAAGGAGTTCCTGCTGATGAGCCGCGAGGTCAAGCCCTGGCCCGGCGCGAAGGAGCCGGGGGAGTGAGCGACGTCCTCGACTCGTACGCCTTCGAGCTCACCCTGAGGATCGTCTGCGTGCTGCTCGTCTTCCTGACTGTTCCGCTCGTCGTGGGGCAGATGGAGCACAAGGCGATGGCACACATGCAGTCGCGGCTGGGACCGATGTACGCCGGTGGCTTCCACGGCTGGGCGCAGCTCGTCGCCGACGGCATCAAGTTCCTCCAGAAGGAGGATGTCGTCCCCACCAACGCCGACAAGTGGGTCTTCAAGCTCGCGCCGGCAGTGTCGCTGCTGCCGTACATGTTCGTACTCATTGTCATCCCGATCGGCCCGGACCTGGTCTCACAGGACCTCGACATCGGACTGTTCTACGCACTCGCTGTGAGCTCGATCGGCGTCATCGGCATGCTGATGGCGGCATGGTCCAGCGCCAACAAGTTCTCACTGCTGGGGGGCATTCGCGGTGCGGCGCAGCTGATCGCCTACGAGCTCCCGCTCGTGCTGTGCGCGGCCTCCGCCGTGATGCTCGCCGGCACCTTGTCGCTCACCGGCATCGTCACCGAGTGGGAGTGGTGGTGGCTACCCGTTCAGGGGGTTGGCCTCTTCATCTTCTTCGTCGCGTCTCTTGCCGAGCTCAACCGGCCGCCGTTCGACATGCCGGTCGCTGACTCCGAGATCATCTTCGGCCACATGACCGAGTACACCGGTTTGCGATTCGCTCTGTTCCTGCT
>Ga0136633_1000127_pt1 | contig 53780 bp, 58 predicted proteins | sample AntDrymeUQ832206_2_FD_105494 | JGI IMG/M metagenome (GOLD analysis project Ga0136633, IMG submission 105494) | Polar desert sand microbial communities from Dry Valleys, Antarctica - metaG UQ83 (22.06) | ecosystem: Environmental > Terrestrial > Soil > Desert | place: Antarctica: Dry Valley... | reverse complement strand
TGCCGTAGTCGGTCAAAAAGTCAGTCAAGGTGTGTTCCCTTCGGGATTGGACTCAGAAAGAGACCGCCCCGGGAAATGCGTCACGACTGCAAGGGGCGGTCAGAAAGCGGCGGCCATCTTAGCGGGAGCAGCGGCGTTGGGCCTCTACGGGCTTGTCGGCGGGAACGGCGAACGGCTGAGGGGCTACTGGCCGGGGACCCAGAGGCCGGGGCCTTGGGGCTTTGGCGGCTGGGCTGGTTCGGGGGTCGGCGGGGCGCCGGGCTGTGGGACGCCACCGGAATGCTGGGTGTACATCAGCTGTAGCTCGGATATGGCGTTCTTTACTTGGGCGGCGGCCTCTGGTTCGAGGAAGCCGACGAGGGCGTTGACGGCGTCGATCCCGACTCGAGCCTGCTCGAGATCGCGCTCGTCCTCCTTGCCGATTCGCCGGGCGGAAAGGTTGAGGATGCTGACGACGCTCTGCGTGATCATGTCCTGGACGCGCACCTTGCGCATCTCTTCCTCCATCTGCAGCAGCATCTGCTCCTGCTCGGGAGTCATCTCTTCGGGCATCTGTCCCTGCGGTCCACCGGCTTCCATGAATTCAGCCTACCCAGCGACCGGCTCGGGCGCATACGTCCGTCTCGTCTCCTCGAGGGTCATCCGGTAGACCTGCTCGATCGAGCCGCTTTCGGCTAGGGCGGAGCGGGCACGCTGGGCTCCGTTCGGACCGGGCGTCGGCTCGGCATCGAGGCTCAGCTCGGCACGCATCGGCGCCGTCCAGGCAAGCAGGCGATCGAGTGCTTCGGCCGCCTCGATCTCAACCCCGGCGTCGAAGTCGATCATCCGCCCGTCCATCCCGTGACGGATCGCTCGCCAGAGGTTCTCCTCGATCTCGCGACCGGGCCGCGCTGCAGCCAGAAGCCCGTCGTCGTGGTCGCGGGCGGCCTGGGCGACGCAGGCCAACAGCAGCGCGCCGAGCCGCAGCGACTCCTCACCTCGACTCTGGGCATCGCAGATCCTCACCTCGACCGTCCCGAAGTTGTGATGCGGTCGCACGCTCCACCACAATTGCGTCGACTCGATCACCGAGGTGGTCCGCTGCAGCAGCGAGACGAAGTCTGCGTAGCTGCGCCAGTCGCCGAACGGCTCGTGGATCCCGCAGCGCGGAAAGCTGCGGGTGAAGATCTGACTGCGAACGGAATGCAGGCCGGTGTCATGCCCGTCCAGGAAGGGGCTGTTGGCCGAGACCGCGAGCAACAGAGGCAGGACCTCGCGGAGACGATCGCAGACGACGATCGCCCGGTCGGCGCCGCGGACTCCGACATGAGCGTGGAGGCTCCAGGTGTTGTTGCGCTGCGCGACGTAGCCGAGATCGGACTGCAGGCGCTGGTAATGAGCGGTATTGATGATCTGCTGGTCGAGGTAGTCGGCCCAGGGGTGGGTTCCCGCCGCGACCAGTCCGACCCCCTGCCGCTCGGCCAGCGCGAAGAGCCGTCGCCGGTGCTCCTGCTGCTGGGCGACCGCCTGTGCGTAGGTTTCGCCACGGCCGGAGCGGATCTCGATCTCGGTGTCGATCAGCTCGCCCTTTGCCGCCTCCGCGAGAAGATCGTCGGCGAGGCAAAGCTCGTAGAGCTGCTCGAAGCCGTGGACGAGCTCCAGCGTTGCGGGATCGACGATCGCGAACTCCTCCTCGATCGCGACCGTGAAGTCGGTCGAGTCCTCGAAGCGCTCGCGGGCGAGATCGAGATCGAGGCTCTGATGACGAGGGGCCATCTAGCCCGAGTTACGCCAGGTAGAAGTACAGCGCGTAGAGGAGGTCGACGGCCGGACTCGAGGTGTGGACGGTGACTTCGGGCGGCACCGTGAGGAGCTGCTCGGAATAGTTGAAGATGATTCGGACCCCGGCCTCGACAAGGCGATCGGCGACCGCCTGGGCCGACTCCGCGGGGACCGCGAGGACGCCGACGACGATCTCCTCGCTCTCAACCATCGCGTCGAGCTCCTCCATGGCACGAATCGGGATTCCCTCGACGGCGGTGCCGATCAGATCTGCGCTCGAGTCGAAGATTGAGACGATCCGAAAGCCATGGTCGGCGAAGATGTCGGAGGAGGCGATCGCCTGGCCGAGGTTTCCGGCGCCGAACAGGGCGATGTTGTGGCCACCCGAGCTGCGCAGGATCTTGCGGATCTCGACGACCAGGGAATCGACCTGATAGCCGACCCCGCGCTTGCCGAACTTGCCAAATCCCGAGAGGTCGCGGCGAATCTGGGTCGAGTTGATGTGGGTGTAGGAGGCCAGCTCCTGTGAGGAGATTGTCTCCTTGCCCATCTTCCGTGCCTGAATCAGAACCTGCAGGTAACGCGACAAGCGCGCCGCCACGCCGAGCGACAGGCGAGCCGGTCGATCGCCCGCCGGCTGGATCTTGGCGGCTCGGTCGCCCCCGGATCCCGCTCTTGCACCACGCTCGCTCACGTACGAACCGTATCGAGCCGCCTGATCACGGCGTCTCGATCAGCCACCAGCGTCGAGATGCGATCCCCCTCGACCTCGATGACGGGGATCAGCTCGAGCATCTCTCGGAGCAGCGTCTCGTCGGCGTCGATGTCGAGTTCGTGCAGCTCAAATCTGCTTCTGCCGGTGCAGGCGCTCTGCAGATCGAGGAGCATCGCTCGGGCTTCGTCGCAGAGATGGCATCCCGGCCGACCGTAGAGGGTGACGACAAGCGGCCCCGATCGGTCGATCAAGGGGCCGCGTCCCAATCCAGGTAGCCGGGGAACGGGGTCGGCTCGAGATGCGCCGCTGCGGCCCCGATCATCGCCGCGTTGTCGGTGCAGAGCTGGATAGGGACGAGCTTGAGCTGGATCCCGAGCTGATCGCAAAGAGCCGTCACCCGTTCGCGCAGGAGCGTGTTTGCGGCAACGCCTCCACCCAGCGAGACAGCGGCCCATTCGCCGGCGGCGAGCGCCCGACGCAGCTTTAGGAGCAGTTGATCGACCACTGCGGCCTGGAAGGAGGCCGCCAAGTCGGCCCGGCGCTCTTGCACCTGCTCGGGGTCGAGGTCGCGAACGATGTAGACGAGCGCCGTCTTGAGACCGCTGAAGCTGAAATCGAGCCCCGGGTCACGGCTCATCGCGACCGGCAGCCGGAAGGCCTGTGGGTCTCCGGCGGTGGCCTCACGCTGGATCGCGGGCCCGCCCGGATAGCCGAGCCCCAGCATCCGCGCCGCCTTGTCGAGCGCCTCGCCGGCGGCGTCGTCGAGGGTCTGGCCGAGGACCTCGTAGGAGCGGTGATCGTGGACTCCGGCCAGCAGCGTGTGCCCGCCGCTGGCGATCAAGGCGAGAAACGGTGGCTCGAGTGGCTCGGGCTCCAGAAAGGCCGAGGCGACGTGACCGTGAAGATGGTCAACGGCGATCAGCGGCCTGCGCGTCGCCGAGGCCAGCCCCTTGGCGGTGCTGACCCCGACCAAGAGCGCGCCGATCAGTCCTGGTCTGACCGTGACCGCGAAGGCGTCGATCCGATCGAGGCCCGAGTCGGCCTCCTCGAGCGCTGCATCGACTATGTCGTTGGCGAGCTCGAGGTGGTGGCGCGACGCGATCTCAGGGACGACGCCCCCGAACCCGGCATGGAGCTCCGCCTGCGAGCTGATCACGTTGCTGAGGATCCGCGAGCCCTCGACCACGGCCGCGCAGGTGTCGTCGCAGCTCGTCTCGATCGCCAGGATCACGGGCCTGCTCCGGCGCTCTTTAACCGCAGCAGCATTCATTCGTCCTCGCCGCGCCACATGATCACGGCGTCCTCGCCGTTGTCCTGGTAGTAGCGGCTGCGCCTGCCGGCGGTTCGGAAGCCGAGCCGCTCGTACATGGCGATCGCGCCTGTGTTCGAGACCCGGACCTCGAGCGTGTAGCGCTCACTCTTGCCGCCGCTGGCGATCATCGCGTCGATCAGACCGCTCGCGATGCCCTGGCGGCGGGCGTCCTCGGCGACGGCGATGTTCATCAGATGCCAGACATCCGCATATCGCGAGCAGACCACGTAGCCGGCGATCTCCACGGCGCCGGGACGAACCGCGGCCAGACAGACCCCCGAAGGCTTCGAGAGCTCGAGGACGAACATCGACAACGACCAGGGAGCCGGAAACGATTGACGCTCGATCGCGAGGACGGCGGGCAGATCCGCGTAGGCAAGCCGCCTCAGCGCCACGGCCGGGTTCGTCTGCTCAGTTGTCGCTGTGATCTCGCTCAAGCCAGCGCTCCGCGTCGGGTCGTCTCAGATACATCGGCCGGATCGAGGCCAGGTTGGCGGCCTCGAGCTCCGCGGCAAGGGCGCAGACCGATGCCGCCGATACCCGGTGACAGCGCTGCCCATCAGCGGGCACCTCGACGCCCTGAGCCTCGAGCTCGTGGCGGAATCGTATCGAGCCATCACCGCATGCCAATGCCCCCCGGGCCGCGGGCAAAACGCTGGTCAGCTGCTCGGGCTTGGCCACGATCGGGCCCGCGGCCGTGTCTGACTCCGCGAATCTCAGCTCCACGAACACCTCGCCCCGCCGCGCATCGATCACGGCCAGGCAGCGGCGCTCGCCGGTGTCCTCCAGGCACGCCGCCGCCAGGGCTGCAGTCGAGCTCACGCCGGCGATCGGAAGGCCTCGGCCTTGGGCGAGCGCCCGCGCCGTCGCGATCCCGATTCGCAGACCGGTGAAGGAGCCGGGGCCGAGACCGACGGCAAGCCGCCCGATCACCTCCCACCCACCTGCGAGCTCGACGACTTCTTCGATCGTCTTCATCAGCGCCGGGGCGTGGCGCGGGCGGCCGTCCTCGCTCGGGCTGACAGATCGCTCGCACACGGTCCGCCCCTCCGCCCAAACGGCTACGACCGTGTCCGCCGTCGCGGTGTCGATGCCGAGCGAAGCCGTCATCGATCGATCACGACCTCGCGCCGGTCGCCGCCACGATGGACGATCTCGACCCGCGCGGCGATCCGCCCCTCGACGGCCGGATCGTCTGCGGCGACGGCAGGCCACTCGATGAACGTGATCGCGTCCGCGCTCACGTAGTCATCGAGGAGGCCGGGCTCCTCGTCATCGAGTGAGCTCAGCCGGTAGAGGTCGAGATGGAAGATCGGCAGCCTGCCCGCGTAGGCCTGGCCGATCGTGAAGGTCGGCGAGGTGACCGGCTCGCTGACGCCAAGGGCTCGACAGGCGCCGCGGACGAAGACCGTCTTTCCGGCGCCCAGCTCGCCCGAGACGACGACGACGTCGCCCGGGGCAAGCGCCATCGCGAGCGTTGCCGCCAGCCGCTCCGTTTCCTCCGCGCCGCCGCTCGTCGTCGAAGAGCTCATCCGGGGCCGCGCTCAGGCCGCGGGCCGTCGATCAACTTGCGGAGCGCCGCGAAATCGGCTCGCATCGTCTCCTCGAGAGAGGGATTCCTCAGCGCGGCTGCTGGATGGAGGATCGGGAAGATCGAGACCGTGCGCGTGCCGAGTGTGTGGGTCTGCGGCCTACCGCGGACGCGGGTGATCCCGGTCGGGTCCCCGGTCAGGAGCTTGGTCGCGAAGTTCCCGAGCGTCGCCACGACCGTCGGCTCGATCAGCTCGACCTGGCGGTGCAGGTAGGGACTACAGGCCTCGATCTCCTCCGGCCGCGGATCGCGGTTGCCGGGAGGCCTCGACTTGATCACGTTGGTGATGAAGACATCTTCGCGGCTCAGTCCGACCTCGCCCAGCAAGGTCCCGAGTAGCTGTCCGGCCCGCCCGACGAATGGCAGACCTTGGCGATCCTCCTCGGCTCCCGGCGCCTCGCCGACGAAGATCAGATCCGCGTTGGCGTTGCCGGCCCCGAAGACGGTCTTGCTCCGCGTCTCGGCCAGCGGGCACTTGCCACAAGCCTCGACCTCCCGATAGACGTCGATCAGACGCTCGCGGCGTTCGGCCGCCGACTCCCCCATCGAGCCCTCAGACGTCCTTCTTGCCGCGGCCGTCGCCTTTCGCGCGGCCACGATCGAGGCTGTTCTGGAACCGCTCCCTGGCGCCGCCACGGCTCGTCCCGCGCGCATCCTCCATATGGCGTTGCTGATTGGCGGTCGGCTGACGAGTGGCGACCCCGAAGATCGACAGCCTCCGATCCGCTTCGGCCCCGCAGATGGGACAGCTCGCCCGCTCTGTGCCTACGCCGGAGAGCTCCTCGAAGCGCTCCTCGCAATCGCTGCATTCGAACTCATAGATCGGCATCGCCGCTCAATCGTAGGGCGGCGGACGGACCGCCCTATAATTGGGGCCGGCCGGCAGCGCAACTCGGTTCAACCCGGGGCGCTATCGGCAACACCGTCCCCCCACTTCGACCGACCGGTATCTCGAGATGCGAGAACTGGAACGGAAACCAGGCACCAGCGCCCTCAGCGAAGCACTCCCCCCCATCCTCGTGATCGGTCGCGGTCGCGTCGGGGGAGCGTTCGCGACGGCGGGCTCCGCGCTCGGGCTCCCGATCACCCTCGCCGGCAGGGATGGGGCGGCGGCTGCTGCCGCCGGTCGATACGCCGCGATCTATCTCTGTGTCCCCGACGCCGAGATCGACGCGGCCTGCCGCGATGTCGTCGCGGCCGGCGGCGGCGACACGTTGATCGGCCACGCCAGCGGCGCGCTGGGGCTGGACGCGCTCGCCGCGGCCACCGAGGCAGGGGGCGGAACCTTCTGCCTGCATCCGCTGCAGACGATTCCCGACCCGACCAGCGCCCTCGCCGGAGCTCCGGCCGCGATCGACGGCTCAAGTCCTGAGGCTCTGGCGCTCGCGCGCGATCTCGCGACGGCGCTTGGGATGCGTCCGTTCGAGGTTGCCGCCGAGGCTCGGGCGGCCTACCACGCGGCCGCATGCATCGCCTCGAACTTCCTGATCGCCATCGAGGAGAGCGCCGCGGGTTTACTCGAAGCCGCCGGGGTCGAGGACGGTCGCGAGCTGCTCACCCCGCTGGTCTTGAGGACGGCCGGCAACTGGACAGAGCAGGGCGCAGCCGGTCTGACCGGCCCGATTGCCCGTGGCGATAGGGCCACCGTCGAGCGTCATCTGGCTGCGATCAAGGTCGCGGCCCCGGAGTTGATCCCGCTCTATGTGATCTTGGCCGAGCGAACTCGCCAGATCGCGGAGAGCTCGAACGGGGAACCGAGTCGATGAGGGTTGAGCGGACCAAGTCGGCGCTGCGCGCGGCCCTCGCCGAAGCGCGTTCCGGCGGGCAGACAATCGGCCTGGTGCCGACGATGGGCTATCTCCACGAAGGCCATCTCTCACTGATCCGCGCTGCCGCCGCGGATTGCGATCTCGTCGTCGTCAGCCTCTTCGTCAACCCGGCGCAGTTTGGGCCGGGCGAAGACTACGAGCGCTACCCGCGCGACGAAGCCCGAGACGAAGGGCTCGCCGAGCAGGCGGGCGCCGGGCTGCTCTACGCCCCGGCCGTAGAGGAGGTCTACCCGGAGGGCTTCGCGACTTCCGTCAACGTCGCCGGCCTGACCGATGTCCTCTGCGGGGATCCGAGTCGACGCGGCTCCGCCCACTTCAGCGGTGTCAGCACGGTCGTCGCCAAGCTGCTCAACAGCGTCGATCCGGACATCGCTTACTTCGGTCAGAAAGACGCACAGCAGGCTGCGGTGATCCGCCGGATGGCCGCGGACCTCGACTTCGGGGCGAAGATCGAGATCCTGCCCACGATGCGCGAAGCAGATGGGCTGGCGATGTCCTCGCGCAACGCCTACCTCGACGAGGAGCAGCGCCTTCGCGCCGCAGCGATCAGCCGCGCGCTGGGGGCGGCGGCGGACGCGGCGGCCGCCGGCAGCCGGACCGATGCGGCGCTCGCCGTCGCCCGGGAGCTTCTAGCCGAGGCTGGAATCGAGCCCGAGTATCTCGAGGCGCGCGATGCCGCCGACCTCGAAGATGTGGACATCTTCAACGGCCGCCCGATTCTGCTCGCCGTCGCTGCGCAGCTCGGCAACGCGCGCCTGATCGACAACGTCGTAGTCAATCCGCAGCAATCGGAGTAGAAAGGACAGGGACAAGCCATGCAGAGGCAAATGCTCAAGTCGAAGATCCACCGCGCGACCATCACCGGTTGCGACGTCGACTACGTCGGCAGCGTCACGATCGACACCGACCTGCTCAAGCACTCGGACATCCTCGTCAACGAGCAGGTGCACATCTGGGACATCACCAACGGCGCCCGCTTCGTCACCTACGCGATCGAGGGCGCGCCGGGATCGGGGTCGATGCAGATCAACGGCGCCGCAGCGCTCCTGGTCAACGAGGGTGACAAGGTGATCGTCGCCAGCTACGCCAACTACGACGAGACCGATCTCGAGACCTACGCCCCGGTCGTCGTCCACGTCGATCACGCGAATCGACCGCTTCTCGTCGACTCCCATCCGGAGCTGCTGCTCGGCCCGGCAGGATCCGACGACGAGGTCCCCGGCGCGCTCGGCGTCAGTGAGGGCTTCGCCGAAGCAGTGCATTCCGACGGGAGCCTGGGGCGATGAGCGGCGCACCCCGCTCAGCCGAGGAAAGCGAGCCGTCGGAGCCTGCCCGGCCGCCGCTCTCGCTGCCGCGCCTTGCGGAGATGAAGGCGAGCGGGGAGCCGATCGTGATGGTCACCGCCTACGACTACCCGTCCGCTCGCGCCGTCGAGGAGGCCGGAGTCGACATGGTCCTGGTCGGCGACTCCGCGGCGATGACCGTGCTCGGCCACAACAGCACTGTGCCCGTCGGCATGGAGGAGATGCTGATGCTCGCCGCCGCCGTCCGCCGCGGCCTGACGACGCCTTTCCTCGTCGGGGACATGCCCTTCGGCTCCTACGAGAACTCGAACGAGCAGGCAATCGGCAATGCCCAGCGCTTCATCAAAGAGGCCGGCTGCGACGCGGTCAAGCTGGAGCGCGGCGGCGCCTCCGTCGACCGCGCCCGTGCGATCGCCCGGGCTGGGATTCCGGTCATGGGCCACGTCGGGCTGACGCCTCAGACTGCGACCGCGCTGGGCGGCTACAAGGCCCAGGGGCGGACGGGCGAGACGGCCTCGAAGATCGCCGAGGACGCGCTCGCGCTGCAGTCGATCGGCTGCTTCGGGATCGTCTTCGAGGCCGTCCCTGCTGCCGTCACGACCGCGATCATGGAGCAGATGAAGATCCCGGTGATCGGGATCGGCGCCGGCGATGCGGTCGACGGCCAGGTTCTCGTCTACCACGACCTGCTCGGGATCACCACCGGCCATGTGGCGCGGTTCGTGAAGCGCTACGCGGACATCCATGAGGCCACCGTCGCCGGAGTCCGCGCCTACGCCGGCGAGGTCCGTAGCAAGGCGTTCCCGGGCCCCGAGCACGCCTACTCGATCGCGCCCGAAGAGTTGATGGCGCTGAAGGCCTACATGGACCAAGAGAGTCTGGCAGCGACCACGCCCTGGGACTGGTAGCCCGCTAGAGCTCGAGCCGCCGCTTCAGGTTCGCCAGCAGGGACTTCGAGAGCCCCGGGACCTGGTCGAGTTGATCGAGGCTCGAGTAGCCGCCGAGGCGCTCGCGGTGGTCAATGAGCCGCCTCGCCTGGGTGATTGTCAGACCGAGCGAACGGAAGTCCTCGAAGCCGGCTGAGTTGAGGCTGACGGTGCCGCTTGCGGCGCCCGCAGTCGGCGCCGCGGCGCTCATGGTTGTCGAGGCCGTCGCGTTGGCGGGAGCGGGTCGATCCGGGCCAGGTCCGTGGCGCGGTTCAACCACAGCCGGGGCTGCCACGACCGGCTCCTCAACCCCTTCGGCGGCTCCGCGCTCGGCGCCAGGCACCTCACTTGGGGCTTTCGCCAACGAGCGGGATCGCAACCAGCCGCCGACGGCGCCGAAGGCGGCGCCGAGGAGCGTCGTCACAACTACGAGGATGATCGCCGGCTCAGGCAGGTGGGCTTCGGGGGCAGAGCCGTCGATCTCATGGGCGATCAGGATCGCGGCGCCGAAGAGGAGGCCGCCGAGAACCCCTCGCAAGGCGCCCGCCTTGGCGCCGACGTGATCGAAGCCGGCGCCGATTCCGCCGAGCACGCCCAGCAGTGAGAGGACGATGTAGACCGGCTCGGAGATCCCGAGCATGTAGCCGACAAGGGCGCCGAACGCTGTCGGGATGACGACGGCGAGCAGGAACTGGACCGGGCGTGAATGCTCGGAAAAAAGCGGTGGCGTCTTCACGAAAGCACGACTTCGGCGTCATAGCGCGGCGTCTCGGTGATCGCGCGGCGCAGGACGGGCTCGCTCTCCGCTCGCGTCGGACTGATCGACGGCTCCTTGATCGTCCTGTTGACTAGGGAGATCACCGGGCGCAGCCGCAGGGTCTCCGGCATCGCCGGCCCCGGCGGAAGCCCCGCTGTCTTTCGGGTTGGACGGGACTCGAGAAGGCTGACACTCACAGACGCGATCCTATCTCGCGGCGGAGGCGTCGCTCAGCCGGAGCCGCAGTGCAGGCGGGTCGGGCTTCGCCCGCCTCCGGTTGCCGTCACTGAGCGGCCAGCAGCCACCAGTAAGCGGGCTGTCCGCCCCGGTGGGCCTCCACATCAACGCCTTCCGGCGCCAGCGTCGCGACCTCGTCGAGGTTGATCGGCGCACCGGCGCCTTCGATGATCGTCAGAACCTCGGCGCCGTCGACCAGAGCTTCGAGCGTTTCCCGCAGGGTCGAGCCCGCGCCGCCCCAGGCGACGACCTCCCCGGCGACGAAGCCGACGGCGTCGCCGCGCGTGAAACGTCCATCGGCGTCGTCGCGAGCGGCCGGCGCGACTGCGCCGACCCTGGTCGCGGCGAGCGCTTCGCGGAGGTGCTTGATGTTGAGCTCGGGATCGGCGGCGGGATCGAACTCGATCAGGGCGCCAAGGCCCGCTTGAGGTGCGGTGCAATCGAGCACTTCGGCATCTCGGTGGGAGAGCTCGACGGCGTGCTGGGCGGCGAGGATCACATTGGGCGAGTTGGGCAGGACGATCACCGACTCGGCCGGCACGGCGTGGATGCCCGCGAGCAGGTCATCGGTCGAGGGGTTCATCGTCTCGCCCCCATCGATCACGGTCGCTCCCATCTCCTGGTAGAGCTTGGTCAGGCCGGCTCCCGCGACGACCGCGAGCACCCCGGTCCGGGTTCCGTTCATGGCAAGCCGCTTCTCGCGGGCTGCGACCTGCTCGCGCATGTCTGCCTCGTCGACCTGCTGGATCGTGCCGATGGTTTCAAACAGGGCACGAGCGGCAGGTGGCTCGTCGGTGTGGACGTGGACCTTCAAGGTCTGCACGTCACCGACGACCAGGACCGAGTCTCCGAGCTGCTCGAGTTGCGGGATGAACGACGGTCCGTCAAGGCCCTCGCCGATGACGATGAAGTTGACGCAGTAGCGGTAGCGGCTGTCGGAGTGCTCGGGGACACTGAGACGGGCGGGCGCCTGCTCGGCGACCTCGACCGCCGGCGTCTCCTCGCCTCGCAGCCCGGCCAGGGCGCCGGCGAGGATCAAGACAAGCCCGTGGGCGCCGGCATCGACGACCCCCGCGGCGCTGAGAGCCTCGAGCTGACCGGTCGTCTTCCGCGTCGCCTCCTCCCCGGCCCGGGTCATCACCTCGATCACCTCGGCGAGGATCGCCTCCTGTCGCTCGCCTTCGGCCTCGGGCTCGAGCGTGTGCTGATCGGCGGGCATCCGCGCGAGATGCTGCGCAGCGGCGTGAGCCATCGCCCGCACGACCGTCAGCATCGTCCCCTCGGCCGGATCGCGAACCGACTCGTAGGCGGCGTCGGCGGCCCGCGCGAAGGCGGAGACGACAAGGACGGGATCGATCAGATCGCCCGGGCGGGTCGCCAGCTCCTCGGCCGCGCCTCGGACGATCTGGCTGAGGATGACGCCGGAGTTGCCACGGGCGCCCATCAAGGCTGCTCGGGCGACCGCGGTGACGATCTCGTTGCGGTCCGCCATCTCGCCGCCCTCGGCCTCGATCCGGTCGAGCTCGGCGAGGACGGCGCGCATCGTCAGCGCCATGTTGTCGCCGGTGTCACCGTCGGCAACCGGGAAGACGTTGAGGTCGTTCACCTCCTGTCGACGCGCCTCGAGATAGTTGTACGCGCTCTCGACGATCCGCCGAAAGCGCTGTACTGAGGGGTCAGGCAAGAGGGGTGGTCGGCCTAGGCGGCCTAGGCGGCCTTGGTGACCTTGTTGGCCTTCAGGCAGCGCGTGCAGACATATACCCGGCGCGTGGTGCCGGCGTCGTTGATTCGCACCTTCTGAAGGTTCGGGAGCCAGCGACGCCGGGTCGCGACCATCGAGTGGCTGCGGGAGTTCCCGACGGCGGGCTTCTTGCCGCAGCTGTGACATACGCGTGCCATGAGATCGGGGATCGTAGCTGAGACGCCTGCTCGGACACGGTTCGGTCGAGTCGCTAGGTTGGGTCTCGATGGGCACGATCATCGGCCTCCCCGGCAGCCTCCGCCGTGGCTCCCACAACGCGGCTCTGCTCCGTGCCGCCGCCTCGATGACCCCCGCCGGTACCGAACTCGAGATCGTCCCGATAGACGGGATCCCCCTTTACAACGGCGATCTCGAGGAGCAGGACGGCCTACCCGAGGTCGTCGTCGAGATCAAGGCGCGTCTCGCCGCGGCAGACGGCCTGATCATGGCTACCCCCGAGTACAACAACGGCGTTCCCGGCGTCTTCAAGAACGCGATCGACTGGCTCTCGCGCGGCGGCGACATTCCCCACACCTTCGGCGACATCCCGGTTGCTCTGATCGGGGCCGGCGGCCGCAGCCAGACCCGTAATGCCCAAAACGCCTGGTTACCGACGCTGCGGGTCCTCGGCGCCCGTCCCTATTTCGAGAAGACGCTTTTCTCATCGACCGGCGGCCTGGTCGATGCCGGCGGCGAGCTTGCCGATGAGACGGTCGAGCGTCTACTCCGTGATCTCGTCGAGGCCTTCGCCGCGCATTGCGAGCGGCTGCCGCGACGAAAGGCGCCGGCCTGACGGCGAGGGCCGTCCCCCCGACTATTCGTCGGCCGGAAGCAGCCTGAACGCCGACCCGCCGGAGATCGGCCGGACCGCCCGGAAATGTCGCTGGTCGAAGCTGGCGACGGCCACCGCTCCCGCGGCCTCGGCTAGAGCGACCAGCGAGGCATCGGTCAAACCCAGAGGCAGATCGGAGTACTGCTCTGCCACGGCCAGCGCCGCTTCCAAGATCGCGGGCGACCACAGGACTTCGATGCTTCCTCGCCCAAGCTCCTCGCGAAAGTGCGCGGCTGCAGCGCGCGTCCCGCGCGCATGGAGCAGATGGTCGATCTCCGCGAGCGCGAGCGGTGTCGTCACGAGTTGCTCGGTGTTGGCGCGTATCCATTTCGCTGCCTGAGCGTGGCCTGTATCCGCGCCGTCAAGGACGGCATAGACGACCGACGTGTCGACCACGATCACTCGCCGAAGCCGGATTCGGTCAGGTGCCGGTCGACGTCGCTGGACACGTCGCCGGGACCGTCGAAGACCCCGATCGCAGAAAAGCGCGCCGGCGTCGGCGATGCGGCCGCTCGCTCGGCCAGGGTCTCGCGGATCAGCTGGGCCTTGCTCTTACCCTCGACGCGAGCCAGACTCGCAAGCGCGCGATCGAGATCGGGCTCGATGTAAAGGCTCGTCTTCTTCATGAATATAGGGTACCACCTACGGCGCCCTACATATCGGCCGTGTTGCCGTTTTCATCGCCGAGGCCGGCCGCGACGCGGGCACCGAGGTCGGGATCGACGCTGCTCCAGTAGGCGATCACGCGTAGCTGCACCTCGTCGCTGACCTCGTCGGAGGCGTGCGTGACAATGTTGGCCGCGAGGCTCTCCCGGTCGCTTTCATTCATCACCTCGCGGTAGAGGGTGCCGGGCTGGCCGAAGTCGTCGTCGTCGGCGTGCTTCTCGTAGGCGTAGCGCCCGAGCTCGCCGGCCTCCAGCGACCAGCCGAGGTCCGCTCCCAACTCCGTGTCGGCCGCCGGGCCGCCATGGCTGTTCGGCGCATAAACTGGCTGGTCACCTGAGTGGTGATAGGTCATCGGCGCGTCCTTGTTGTAGGAGTGGACCTCGACCTTCGGCTGGTTGATCGGCAGCTGTTCGTAGTTGGCGCCGATCCGATGCAGGTGCGTGTCGTGGTAGGAGAAGATCCTGCCCATCAGCATCTTGTCCGGGCTCAGGCCGACGCCGGGAACGAGGTTGGCGGGCGAGAAGCCGGCCTGCTCCACCTCCGCGAAGAAGTTCTCGGGGTTGCGATCGAGAACGAGGCGCCCGACCTGAATCGGCGGGTAGTCGCCGTGCGGCCAGACCTTGGTCAGGTCGAACGGGTTGAAGCGGTACTCCGCCGCCTCCTCGAAGGGCATGATCTGCATCTCGAGATGCCACTCCGGGCACTCGCCGCGTTCGATCGCCGAGCGCAGGTCACGACGGTGGAAGTCACCGTCCTCGGCAGTCATCGCCCCGGCTTCGTCGTCGCTGAAGTTCTCGATCCCCTGGGCGCTCTTGAAGTGGTATTTGACCCAGAACCGTTCCCCCGCGGCGTTGATCCACGAGAAGGTGTGGCTACCGAATCCGTGCATGTGGCGCAGCGTCCGCGGGGTGCCCCGATCCGACATCAGGATCGCGACCTGGTGGGCGCTCTCGGGCGAGAGCGTCCAGAAGTCCCACTGCATGTCGTTGGAGCGCATGCCGGTGTCGGGCAGGCGCTTCTGGGAGTGGATGAAGTCCTGGAACTTCGAGGCATCGCGGACGAAGAAGACCGGCGTGTTGTTGCCGACCAGGTCGTAGTTGCCCTGGTCGGTGTAGAACTTGAGTGCGAAGCCGCGGGGATCACGGACAGTGTCGGGGAAGCCATGCTCACCGGCAACCGTCGAGAACCGCGCGAAGGCCGGGGTGCGCTTGCCGACCTCGCCGAGGAAGCTCGCCTTGGTGAACTGAGTTACGTCCTCGGTGACTTCGAAAAAGCCGTGGGCGCCCGTCCCCTTGGCGTGGACGACACGCTCGGGCACACGCTCACGGTTGAAGTGCTGCATCTTCTGGACGACGTAGTGATCGTGCAGCACCGTCGGGCCGCCGGGCCCGGCAGTCAGCGAGTGCTCGTCGCTCGGGGCGGGGATGCCGGAGTCGGTCGTCGTCGCCGGCACGTCGCGGTCGTCGTTCATTGGATCTCCTGCGGGTCGGTGTCGAGTCTGGCCCTCGACTACCCGCGAGGGACGCGGCTGACACGTTGGCGCCGACTCTCGCGCAACCGTCCTGCTCCTAGCCGAAGCCCACCGCGCCGCGCTTGGGGCCCAGCTCGACTCCGAGCAGGTGCATCCGCATCGCGGCGATCGCGGCGTTGCGACCGTGGTCCCGCTTGTCTCCCCCGCTCCGCGCCTCAGCCTGCGCGCGGGTATCGCAGGTGATCAGGCCGAAGCTGCAGGGAATGCCGGAGGTCAACTGGACGGACTGGATCCCACGCGCGGCCTCGCTGCAGACGAAGTCGTAGTGGTCGGTCTCGCCGCGAATCACGACGCCGAGGCAGGCCACCCCCGCGAAGCGATCGGAGCCGACGCACTGTCGGGCCGCCAACGGCAGCTCGAAGGCGCCCGGCACCTCGAAGACCTCGACGGCGGACTCCTCGACTCCGCCTTCGCCGAAGCCGGCCTTGGCGCCGGCGATCAGCCGGTCGGCAAGGTCGCGGTAGAAGACCCCGCAGACGACCGCCCAGCTCTCACCTGCCAGCTCGTTGCGCTGCTCGTCGCTGACCTCGAAGACCGTCCCCTCAGCCACGCTCGTCCTCCTCGCCGGAGGGTCCGCGACCCGCGTCGCGCTCTTGCTCATCGTGGAGCATCTCCTCATCCAGCGCCAGCCCCTGGTGGTGGAGGATGTGGCCCATCCGATCCCGCTTCGTCTTCAGGTAGGCCTCGTTGTGCTGGTTGGGAACCGAGTGGATCGGGACCTGCTCGCTGACCGAGAGCCCATAGCCCTCGAGGCCGATGATCTTCTTCGGGTTGTTGGTCAGGATGCGAATGCTGCTCAGGCCGAGGTCCTTGAGGATCTGCGCGCCGATCCCGTAGTCGCGGAGATCGGCGGGCAGTCCGAGCTTGAGGTTGGCGTCGACGGTGTCAAGCCCTTCTTCCTGGAGGCGATATGCCCTCAGCTTGTTGAGCAGCCCGATCCCGCGCCCCTCCTGAGAGAGGTAGAGCAGCACACCAGCGCCTTCGGCCTCGATCATCGACAACGCCGAGGCGAGTTGCTCGCCGCAGTCGCAGCGAAGGCTGTGGAAGACGTCGCCGGTCAGGCATTCCGAATGGACCCGGACGAGCACGTCCTCGTCCCCCGAGATCTCGCCCTTGACCATCGCGACGTGGTGCTTGTCATCGACCAGGGAGCGGTAGCCGACCGCGGTGAAGTCCCCGAACTCGGTCGGCAGGCGGGTCGAGACGATCCGCTCGACCAGCTTCTCGGTCTTGCGCCGGTAGGCGATCAGGTCGGCGACGGTGACCATCTTCAGCTCGTGGCGCTCGACGTAGGCGGCGAGGTCGGGGACCCGGGCCATCGTCCCGTCCTCGTTCATGATCTCGCAGATCACCCCGGCCGGGATCAGACCGGCGAGCCGAGCGAGATCGATGCTCGCCTCGGTGTGGCCCGTCCGCTCCAAGACCCCGCCGGCTTTGGCCTTGAGCGGGAAGACGTGGCCGGGGATGACCAGGTCCTCGGGGCCGGAATGCGGGTCGATCGCAACCTGGATAGTCCGGGCCCGGTCGTGAGCGGAGATTCCGGTCGTGACCCCCTCGGCGGCCTCGATCGAAACCGTGAAGGCGGTTTGAAGCGGCGCCTCGTTCTTGGCCGTCATCAGGTTCAGGCCGAGCTCCTCGCAGCGCTGCGAGGTCAGAGCCAGGCAGATCAGCCCGCGGCCATGGGTGGCCATGAAGTTGACCGCCTCGGGAGTCGCGAACTGGGCGGCCATGACAAGATCGCCCTCGTTCTCGCGGTCTTCACCGTCGCAGACGACGACCATCCGGCCACGGCGGATCTCCTCGATCGCCTCCTCGATGCTGGTGAAAGGATTGGTTGCCTGAGTCATCTCGAATCGTGTCCTCCATTGAAGCCTTGCAGGAGTCGCTCGGCGTAGCGGGCGATCAGGTCAACTTCCACGTTTACGGGCGCTCCGGCTCCCACCGCGGCGAAGGTTGTCCGCTCCAGCGTCTCGGGGATCAGCGAGACCTCGAGCCCCGTCTCCGTCAGCGCCGAGACGGTCAGGCTGACGCCGTTGAGTCCGATCGAGCCGTGCTCGACGGTGTAGCGACGCAGCGGCTCGGGGATCTCGACGCGAACGCGTCTCGCGAAGCCGTCCGGCTCGACGCTCGCGATCGTGCCGACGCCGTCGATGTGGCCCTGGACGATGTGGCCGCCAAGCCGGTCCCCGGCGCGGAGCGCAGGCTCGAGGTTGACTGCGCTACCCACTTCGATCTCGCCGATCGTGGTCAGCTCGAGCGTCTGGTTCATCACCTCGGCCTCGAAGCCGTCGGCGCTGATCTCAGAGACCGTCAGGCAGACGCCCTCGACGGCAATCGAGTCGCCCTCCCGGGCGTCGGCGATGACGCCGTCGGCTCCGACCCATAGCCGCGCGCCGGCGGCGTCACGCTCGATCGCGATCAGCGTCCCGACTTCAGCGATCAGGCCCGTGAACACTTCACCATTCCCGCATTCGGGCACGGAGCAGAAGGTCATCGCCGGAGGCTTCCCACTCGAGCGATAGGGCGCGATCGGCAGCGCTCAGCGAGCCCGCGCCGGAGCCGGCGAGCAGCGGTCGCGATTCGGCCCCACCGAGCAGAAGCGGCGAGACGAAGAGGCGAAGCTCATCGAGCTCGCCCGCGTCGGCGAAGGCGCCGGCGAGCGTCGCCCCGCCCTCGAGCAGGACGCTGGTGATCTCGCGGCGGCCGAGTTGATCGAGCGCGGCCGTGACTCGGTCCGGCCCCTCACCGTCACAGACGATCACCTCGATGCCGTGATTGGTCAGGCCGTCGATCGCCGAGGAACTCGCCTCGATTCCGGCGATCACGATCACGGGCGCCTCCGTGGCGGTCTTGACCAAGCGTGAGTCGAGCGGGAGACGGGCGCGGGAGTCGAAGATCACCCGGGCCGGCTGGCGGGTTGCGCCGACGCCACGAGCCGTCAGCAGGGCATCGTCGACGAGCGCCGTGTTGATCCCGATCGCGACGGCGTCGAAGCCGGCTCGCCAGTGGTGGACTTGCTCGCGGCTGGCGTCTCCGGAGATCCATTTGGACTGGCCGCTGGCCGGCGCCGTGCGCCCGTCGAGCGTGATCGCCGACTTGAGCGCGACCAGAGGCCTAGCGGTCCGGGCGTGCTTGCGGAAGGCTTGGTTGAGCAGCCGCGCGTCCCTCGCCTCGGGGCCGTCGAGGCCACTGACCTCGATCCCCTCGTCGCGGAGCATGCCCGGACCGCGACCGCTCGCCTTTTCGGTTGGATCGTCGGAGCCGATCACGACCCGGGTCAGGCGGGCCGCGATCAAGGCCTCGACGCAAGGTGGCTGGCGGCCCTGATGCGCGCAGGGCTCGAGCGTCACATAGATCGTCGCGCCGGTGACCTCGGCCTCACGTCCGGCGGCGTCTGCGATCGCCGCGACCTCGGCGTGGATCCCGCCAAGCTCCGCGTGCCAGCCTTCGCCAAGGACCCGATCGGTGCTCGGATGAACGATCACGGCGCCGACCAACGGGTTCGGATTGACCAGCCCCCGACCGCGCTCGGCGAGCTCTAGGGCGCGGCGCATATGGCGTCTGTCCTGTTCGGTGGCGACCGTCGTCTCGGTCATCCAGGCTCCTGTTTCGACGCTGATTGACTGGTCAGTCAACCGCATTCTAGCGTCGCCAAGTCCGGAAGAAGGGGCCGTCATCTAGGATTCTTCGATGGTTCACTCGTCGGGCTGCAAGCGTGTCCGACGCTGAGCTGATCCTTATCGGTGGGGCGCTCTTGGCGACCGGGATCGCCGCGGCGATGGTCGCCGATCGCGTCCGCGTCCCCGGCCTGGTCCTCTTTCTCTTCCTCGGCATGCTCGTCGGAGAGGAGGCGATCGGCGTCGAGTTCGACGATGTCGAGCTGACCAGGACGCTGGGCACGATCGGGCTGATCCTGATCCTCTTCGAGGGCGGTTTGACCGCCGGCTGGAAGGAGATCAGGCCCGTTCTCGGGACCGCAATCTCGCTGGCGATCATCGGCACGATCGTGACCGCGGCGATCGCCGGCGCCGCTGCCGCGTGGCTCTTTGACCTCGGCACGCTCGAGGCGTTGATCGTCGGCTCGGCCGTCGCCGCGACCGACTCCGCCGCAATCTTCGCCGTCCTGCGCGGATCGACCCTCCGCAAGCGAATCGCGCGCTCGCTGGAAGGCGAGTCCGGCTTCAACGACCCAATCGCCCTGCTGCTCGTGACCGGCTTCATCACCTGGATCGAGCAACCGGATTACGGAGCGTTGGACATGGCGATCGAGTTCAGCTACGAGCTCGCGATCGGCGCCGCCGTCGGAGCTGCGGTCGGGTTCGTCGCCCGCTCGGCGTTCTTGAAGCTCAACTACCCGACGCCTGGGCTCTACCCGGTTGCATCGATCGCCACCGTCGCCCTCTCCTACGGGATCGCCGAGGTCGCGCACGGCTCCGGCTTCCTCGCCGTCTACCTGACCGGCCTGGCGCTCGGCACCGGCGTCATCCCGGCCCGCCAGACGATCACCTCGTTCCATCAAGGTGTCAGCTGGGTCTCGCAGATCTCGCTCTTCTTCATGCTCGGCCTGCTGGTCGTGCCAAGCGAGCTGCTCGACGTGGCCGTCGAGGGTCTGATCCTCTCGGCGGTGATGATGCTGATCGCCCGGCCGGTGGCCGCAGTCGTGGCAACGCCGCTGACCGACTTCAAGATTGCCGAGCGATTGATGCTTGGCTGGGCGGGATTACGAGGCGCGATCCCGATCTGGCTCGCCACCTTCCCGGTGATCGCCGGCGTCGCGGGAAGCGAGCTGCTCTTCAACATCGTCTTCTTCGTCGTCCTCACCTCGACGCTGATCCAGGGCTTCACATTCACCCCGCTTGCCCGCAAGCTGGGGCTGACGACAAGCGACCTGGCGCTCCCCCAGCCCCTGGTCGAGACGGGGATTATCCAGGAGCTCGGTGGGGAGTCGCTGGCCCATCGCGTCAATCCCGACGACGCCGCGGTCGGGCGAATGGTCAAGGAGCTGGGTCTTCCCCGCCAGGCGCTCGTCAACTTGATAGTCCGCGACCGGCAGGCGATCCTGCCTCGCGGCTCGACCGCGATCAATGCGGGGGACGAGCTGCACCTGATGGTCCGCCGTGAGGCGCGAGCCGAGATCGGCGAGCTGACCGACCGCTGGCGGCAGGGGCCGCTCGGCGAGCCGGCGCCGGCTGAGATCGGCGTCCGTGGCTCGCCGCAGATCTTCTCGGTCCGGCCAACCCGCGCCGCCGACGGCGACACGGGCGAGCCGCTTGCCGTAGCCGGAGTCCCGGTCGCCCGGGTGCTCCGCAATCGGCCCGATCGAGCGGCGGCGGTGGTCGCGTTGGTCGACGGCCGCTTCGCGGTCACCGGCCCGGATCTGATCGCCTTCGGCGGCAAGCGACTGCTGGCGCGATGGTGTGTCGAGCGCGCCGAGCGCGCCTCGATCGACCCTCAGGAGCGCTCCTGGTGGCAGGAGGCCGTCGGCGTCCTCAACGCCCCGGCGCAACGGTAGCGCTGCGGGAAAAGCCCGCTTGGATTGGAAACGGTTACTCGCGGGCCGGGCCACCGATCAGCCATCAATCTGCCGCGATTGTGCAATTCAGTACCCCATGCCGACCCTTATTGCACAACCGCGTAATCGCGTCGCCCGAACGCGGTAGGCCAGGCCGGCAGGCCCTACGGGTTCTTCTTCGCCTTCAGCTGCACGGCGCGCTTGGCGGTCGCCCGATTGCCGGCGGCGTCGGTGGCGTCGGCGCTGAGCTTCGCCTTGACCTTGCCGCCGTCCTCGAGCGCCTGGGCGCCGAGACGCTGGGCGCGCTTCGGCACCTTGAGGTTCAACTGGCCGTTCTGATTCGCGACCAGATTGACCGTCGCCGGGCGAAGCTTGAAGCTCTGCTTGGCAGGGTCGAGTGTCGGGTTCTTGAGCTTGAGCTTGCCAGTCGCGATCACCGCACAGGCCTCGTCGCAGAGCGCGCTCAGCTTGATCGCCTTGCCGAGCTTCTGCGGGCTCTTGGCGTTGAGGGTCAGCTCGGGTGGGGTCGTATCGGTGTCCGGTGGTTGATCGGGACCCTGGCCGACGTTGATCGTCGCCGGCACGCGGGTCGCGAAGCCGCCGCCAAAGCCGTTGAACTCGAAGGTGTCAGTGCCGGAGAAGCCCAGGTTCGGCGTGTAGAGCACGCGCGAGGGCTCGGTCGTCGGAGCACCTTGCTGGATCGGGCCGAGCGTTCCGTTTGCGGGCGCCGCGGGGAGGTTCTCGGTGATCCCGGCTCGCTCGTATTCGGGGCCGGTGTCGTTACAGACGAGCGGGACCGAGACGGGCATGTTGAAGAGGGTGCTGACCGTGACCGGCTCGCAGGCCGGCTGGCCGTCGGGCGCCCAGTCGGGGTTGCCGTCGAAGGCACCGACCCGGGCCTCGAGAAGGATCAAGCCAACGCTGCTGTTGTCGGCGTTCGCCATGACGAGGTCCCCACCCGTGAACGCGCCCTGGACCCAGGCGATCTTCGTCCCGTCCGGCGACCAGGTGCAGTTGTAGTCGGCGACGGCGGGATCGTTGACGTTGAGCAGAGTCTGGCCGCCACCGTTGATCAACGAGACGACGATCTGGGTCGCGTTGACGTTGGCAAAATTGCCGTCCCGGGTAAAGCACATCTCGGTGCCGTCTGGGGAGATCGAAGGCTGGAACTCACTGATACCCGGGGCAGCCGCCACATTGACCGGGGTGCCTCCACCCGCGGGGATCCGCACGATGTCCCCCTCTCCGGCGACGCCGAGATTGCCGCGGTGGAAGAAGATCGTCACTGAGTCCGGGGTCCAGGCGGGCTTGCCCTCGTGCGCAGCCGGGGTATTGGTCAGATTCTGCTTCGCACCGCCGTCGACCGTGTGAACGATCAGGTCGTTGATTCCGCTTCCGGCGGTCACCTCGCTCTCGTAGGCGATCCGCGTACCATCCGGCGACCACGCGGGGCGGTCCTCGGTGATGGTCGGCGTGTTGGTGATGTTCTGCGGGACGGCGCCGGGCGTGGTGATGTCGAGAACGTAGATGTCGCAATCCGTCGCGCAGCTTGCGTCGCCGCGCGCGTAGGCGATCTGAGTCCGATCGGGTGACCAGGTCGGATGGCGGTGTTGCCCCGTGGAGGCGGCGATCGGCTCGCCCGAGGTTCCCCCGCCGGCGCCGCCGACGATCGTCCGCAAATAGATCTTCGCCTGACCGTCGCCACCATCCCGCCCGCTCACGAAGACGACCCTCCCGTTCGGCCCCGCGAGAACCGCCTCGGCGATCGCCGGGAGGCCAAGCAGGGCCGCAAGGAAGACCGCCACCGCAAGCGGCCGAACCATTTCGCGTATCCCCTTTACCCGAACGCTCACCATTAGTGTCTAACGCTACACGACTTCGGCCTGAATCTGCGGTTGTCGAGTTAACCCCCGTATACGGGGGTTAACTCGACAACGACGATGCTGGCCGGCGCTGGGCCGGTACAGGTGCTTCAGACCGCGCCGGCCGCAGCCGCGATCTCGGCGTATGCGGCCGCTGGATCGCCGGAGCCGAAGATTGCCGAGCCCGCGACGAGCAGGCTCGCGCCGGCGGCGACCACGAGCGGCGCCGTCGTCGCATCGACGCCGCCATCCACCTCGATAGCCGGGCCGTCGGCGAGACCGCGCAGGCGCTCGATCTTCGCGGGCGAGGCGGAGATGAAGCTCTGCCCGCCCCAGCCGGGGTTGACGGTCATGCAGAGCAGGATCCCGGCCAGCTCGGCGACCTCGGCGGCCACCTCCACCGGCGTTCCCGGGTTGAGCGCAAGACCGGGCACGCAGCCCGCCTCGGCGACGGCGCCGAGCAGGCGCTGGGCGTGTGAGGTCGCCTCGGCATGGAAGCTGATCGTGTCGGCCCCGGCCTTGGCGAACTCGCTGATCTGGCGGTCCGGATTGTCGATCATCAGGTGGCAGTCGAGGACCCCTCCGGCGGCGTGAACCTGGTCGGCGATCGCGGCGACGATCAGCGGCCCGATCGTGATCGGCGGCACGAATGAGCCATCCATGACGTCGACGTGGATCACCCGCGCGCCGGCAGCCATCACTTCGTCAACCTGTGCGCCCAGCCTCGCGAAGTCGGCGGAGAGGATCGAAGGTGCGATCCGGACGCCCTCAAGGGCTTCAGGGGTGTCGACCGCGGCGCTCACGCCCGCGAGACTAGCTACCTGTCTCACAGTCGAGATGCGAAACGCGCGATGAAGAAGCCATCGGTGCCGTCGCGGGCGGGATCGGTCTCAAGCGCCGGACTGGTGTCGGGACGGGCGCCGGGAATCGGATCTGCGGCGAGCCCGAGCTCGCCGGCGATTCCGACGACCTCCTCGTTCTCGGCCCGCGAAAGCGTGCAGGTGGAGTAGACGAGGGTTCCGCCTGCCTTGAGTGCGGCAGCTCCGCGCGCGAGGATCCGCTTCTGCAGCGCCGCCATCTCGGTGATCTGCTCGGGCGAGCGGCGCCAGCGCGCGTCGGGGCGGGAGGCGAGCGTGCCAAGACCTGAGCAGGGCGGATCGATCAGGACGCGGTCGTAGCGATCGTCCGACTCGAAGTCCGCGGCGTCGGCGACGAGCACCCGCACATTCGCGCTACCGACGCGTTCGCAAAGCCCGGTGACCTCGCGAGCGCGGGCAGGATTGACCTCGACTGCGACAACCTCTCCCCCGCTCCCGACTGCGGCGGCGAGCTGAGTCGTCTTGATCCCGGGCCCGGAGCAGAGGTCGAGGATCCGCTGGCCGGGCTGCGGGTCGAGGCCGGCGACGACCGCGGCGGAGGCGCGTGACTGCGGCAGCAGCCTTCCCTCGGCGACGGCCCGCTCGGCGACCTCCCAACCGCCGGCGACGAGGATCAGCAGCTCATCGGGCAACGGCGGCATCGTCGTCTCAGCCGGGACGAACTCGAGGCCCTCCGCCGCCAGCTCATCGGCGAGCGCGCGGTTTCCGGCACCGCTTCGGCCCGATTCCACCTTCGCGAAGCGGAAGGTCCGCTCCGGCGGCTCGTTGGCCGCGGCGAGCAGCGCCCGCGCCTGCTCGGCCCCGCGCTCTTGCCACCAGAGCTCGGCCAGCCAGAGCGGATGGGAGTGCTTGATCGCGGCCCCGGCGGGATCCTCGTCCGACAGCGAGCCAAGCAGCGCCTCCCGCTCTCGCGCCACCCGTCGCAGAACCGCGTTGACGAGCCCGGCGGCCCGCCGTCCGCCGCGGCTCCCGTGCGCCAGGGAGACAGCCTGATCGACGGCCGCGTGATCGGCGCTGTCGGTGTAGAGCAGCTCGTAGATGCCTAGCCGCAGCGCCGCCAGAATCGGTGCGTCGAGCTTGCGCAGCCGCCTGCCGCTGAGCCGTTCGATGAACTCGTCGCTTGTCCCGCGGCGCTGAACGGCCCCATAGGCGAGCCGCTGGGCTAGCGCCCGCTCCCGTGGGGAAACCTGATGTCGCTCAATCGTCGAGCGCAAGGAGCGATCCGCCCAGGCGCCGTGCTCGAAGACACGGCGGAGGACCTCGAAGGCTGCTCGACGCGCGGGCGTCGGGGCGCTCAAGGCCCGCCCGGCGCCGGCGCCGCGGTCGGCAGATCGTGGCCGCGGAGGTAATCGGCGGCGGCCATCGGCTTTCCACCCGGTGGTTGCAGCTCGAGGATCTCGAGCGTGCCTTCCCGGCAGCCGAGCGCCAAGCTGCCGTCGTCTGTTGTGACGAACGCACCGGCCGGCGCATCCAGGCCTTCGACGATCCGCGCCGCGGTCACCTTCAGTCGGCCGCCGGCGGCTGTCTCGACGAAGGCTCCGACATGTGGATGGAGGGCGCGCTGGCGACGGTGCAGCTCGCGCGCAGTTTGCCCGGATGCCTCGAGGCGGCGGTCGGCGGGCTCGATCTTCTCGGCATAGGTCGCGGTCTCATCGTCCTGCTCGACGAAGGTCAGCTCCGCCGCCATGTAGAGATCGAGGGATTTGACGAGCAGCTCGCCACCGAGGTCGGCGAGCCTCGGAGCCAGCTCGCCGAACGTCTCCTCCTCCTCAATCGCGACCGCCTCGATCAGCGCGAGAGGCCCCGAGTCGAGCCCGGCGCTGAGCCGCATCACCGCGACGCCGGTCTGCTCGTCCCCGGCGAGGATCGCGCGCTCGATCGGCGCCGCGCCGCGCCAGCGCGGCAACAGCGAGGGGTGGACATTCAGAAAAGGGAAGAGCTCGAGCAGCTCGGCGCCGATCAATTGACCGAACGCGCAGACGGTGCCGAGCTCGGCGCCCGCGGCGGTGATTCGCTCGACGGCCTCGGGCCGGTTGACGCTCTCGACCTGAAGCAGCTCGAGCCCGAGCTCTGCTGCCAAGGCGGCGACCGGCGGTGGTGAGACGCGGCGGCCGCGGCCCTGCCGGCTGTCAGGCGGCGCGACGACAAGAACCGGCCGGTGCGGAGATCCGGCCAGGCGCTCCAGCACCGTCGCCGCAAAGGACGAGGTCCCGAAGTAGACGCTCGAAACCCCTGCCGCGTTCACGAAGGCCTGGACGAGACCTCGGCGGGCTCGCCTTCGCCGGTTGACCCAGCGCCCGATCCAACGCCTGACTCGACGGCGGGTTCCACGGCTGACTCAGCCCCCGGATTCGTGGCGACCTCCTCTGGCGGCTCGAGCATGTCGGGGCTGAATGCCTCACCCTCGCGGAGCGCCTTCATCGATGCCCGGCGCTGGACCCGTTCGGTCCTGTCGAGGATCAGGACTCCGTCTAAATGGTCGATCTCGTGCTGAAGAATCCGCGCCTCGAGTCCCGAGGCTTCGAGCAGGATCGACTCGCCGCTGGTGTCGACGCCGCTGATACGGGCGTGCAGCGGCCGGGCCACGTCGACGACGATCCTCGGCAGGCTCAGGCAGCCTTCCTCGGCCGAGATCGTCAGCTCCGAGGTCCACTCGACGCGTGGATTGACAAGCGCCCGTGGCTCCGCATCGGGGCCGGCCTGGAAGACGAGGAGACGGCGCATCGCACCGAGCTGGGTCGCCGCCAGCCCGACCCCGAGCGCGTCGTGCATCAGCTCGATCATCCGGGTCGCCTCGGTCTCGAGCTCGGCATCGAACTCGGTGACCAAAGAGGCGACAGACTTGAGAACGGGGTCGCCGAAGGCTCGAATCTCAGTCATCGCCGAGCTGCGTCGCGCCCGCGTTTCCTCGTCCAGGACCGGCGGCTCGGCGTCCTCGGCGCCCTGCTCGCCCTCCTCCTCGGAGAGATCGTCCTCTTGCGCTTCGTCAGACATTCGAGCCGAGTCTAGACGCCGATCTCGACCGCCGAGGTCACTGTGGATCGACGTCAATAGCCAAGGCGAGCTCCCGGGTCACGCCTGCCTCGACCGCCGCCGTGACCCCCTCGCGCACCGCCTCGATCGCCTCCTGCCGATGCTCGGCCTTGATCAGCAGCCGCCTCCGGAAGCTGCCCCGGCGGCGATACCTCGGGGCAGGACCGAGCAGTTCGCTCCCGGCCGGGAGCTTCGGCTCAATCGCGGCTGCGAGCTGCTCGGAGGCCTCCTTGACCCTGGCCAGGTCAGTCGAAGCCATCTCGACCGAGATCAGCGCCGAGAACGGCGGATAGCCGAAAGTCCGCCGGCGCTCGAGCTCGCCGGCCAAAAATGCCGCGGCGTCATGCTCGGCGGCCGCCAAGATCGGCGCCGCCTCAGGGGTCAGGGTCTGGACGATCACCCGGCCTCCGCCCTCACCTCGGCCGCTGCGGCCGGCCAACTGCGAGACGAGCGCAAAAGTCCGCTCCTCGGCACGGAAGTCCGGGAAGCGCAGGGTCGAGTCGGCGTCCAGCAACACACTGAGCACGACGGCGCTGAAGTCGTGTCCCTTGGCGACCATCTGGGTGCCGACGAGGACGCCTGCCTGGGCACGGTCGAAGGCCGCGAGCACGTTCGCGTGGGCGCCTTTGCGGGAGGTCGTGTCGGTGTCGAGCCGGAAGACAGGCAGTGGCTCGACGAGCTCGCGAAGCAAGGCCTCGAGCTGCTCGGTGCCGACCCCTCGGCGACCCAAGGCGACGGAGCCACAGCTCGGGCACGCATTGGGGACCCGCTCGATCAGCCCGCAGTGATGGCAAGCCATCCGCTCACCCTCGCGGTGGTAGACGAGCGAGACGTCGCAGTTGGGGCATTCGACCGCGGCGCCACACGTCCCGCAGGAGAGAAACGGCGCGAAGCCGCGACGGTTGAGCATCACGATCGCCTTGCCACCCTGAGGATCCAGCGAGGTCAAGGCCCCGCGGGTCAAGGGATGCAGCGGGCCGGCGGCGGGAGAGGCATCTCGCATGTCGAGGATCTCGACCGCGGGGAGGCGACGGCCGTCGACCCGCTCGGGCAGCTCGAGGCGGTCCAGCTCGGCCCAGCTCTCAGGCCGCGGTGTAGCGCTGCCGGCCAGATAGACCGCCTCCGCCAACTTGGCCCGCCGCCGCGCAACCGCCCGGGCGTCGTAGCGGGGATCCCCCTCCTGCTTATAGGAGGAGTCGTGCTCCTCGTCGACGACAATCAGGCCGAGCTCGGCGACCGGCGCGAAGACCGCGGACCGCGGGCCGACACAGACTCGGGCCTCACCGCTACGCAGGCGCTGCCACTCGTCGTAGCGCTCGCCCTCCGAAAGCGCGGAATGAAGGACCGCGGTCTGCTCACCGAGACGCTCGCGGACCCGGGCGACTGTCTGCGGTGTCAGACCGATCTCGGGGACGAGCAGGATTGCCCCTCGCCCACGCGCCAGCGCCGCCTCGATCGCGGCCAGATAGACCTCCGTCTTGCCCGAACCGGTCACGCCATAGAGCAGCTGCTCGCGCGCGCCGACGCCGGCCAGGGCGGCGATCACCGTCTCGGCGGCCACTCGCTGGGAGCGCGAAAGCTCGACCGGGCCGCGGGTATCCCCGACCGAGACGATCTCCGGCCTGCGTCTGACCGGCACATCAGCGAGCTCGACCAGGCCGCGTTTGGCGAGACTGTTGACGGTCGCCGTTTGCGCCCCGGCCTGCTCGCGGAGCTCGGCGGCGCTGAGGCCGTCGCTCGCGGCGAGGGCGCTGAGGACGGCACGCTGGCGCTCGCCGAGCTTTTGCCCCGACTGGACAGCGTCGGAGCCTGCCGGCGTGAGGGTGGCCTGCCGCTCGGTGCGCGGGCCTGAGATCCGCGCCTTGCCGGTCCCGAGCCCGGGCGGCAACGCCAACGCGACGCCGCGTGAGGGCGGCGAGCAGTACTCGTGGGCGACCCAGAGCCCCAACTCGACGAGCTCGGCCGGAGGGCCGCCGGGGATCAGGCGACGCGGCTCGGCGAGCTTCCCCTCTGGTACCTCAGTCTCGGTTGCGAGCGCGGTGACCACCCCGAGCGTCGCCTTCCGCCCGCCGAAAGGGACCTCCAGCAGGGATCCCACCTCCGCATCCATTCCCTCCGGGAGCCGGTAGTCAAATGGCCCACGCACCGAGCGCGCTGTAAGTATCGGCTCAACCTTGGCAATCCGCATCGCCACGAGAAGGTAGGGCCAGCCGCGGCGGCGGGCGCAGCGCCGTTCAGCGAAGCCCGCATTCGCGCAAGCCCAGGCCGAAGCAAACGTGGCGGCTCCGCCGCCGCGTTTGCGCAGCTCGGTCAGGCGGGCGCAGCGCCGTTCAGCGAAGCCCGCATTCGCGCAAGCCCAGGCCGAAGCGAACGTGGCGGCTCCGCCGCCGCGTTTGCGCAGCTCGGTCAGGCGGGCGCAGCGCCATTCAGCGAAGCCCGCATTTATCTATGCTTGGCCGCGATGGCGTTCAATCTTGGCCCCGGCGAGCAAATCGTCTTCGAAGGACATCCCTCCTGGCGCGCCATCCTCGCGTTCTATCTCCAGGGCCTCACGATCACCGCGGTGCTCGTGGGCCTCGTCATCCTCTACGGGATCACGATCGGCGACGACGTAAGCGACGCAACGGTGATCCTCGTCGCCCTCGTCGGGATCGCGATCACGATCTTGATCGGGTTCATCAAGCGGGTCGCGACGCGCTACACGATCACCAACCGCCGCTTGCACGTCAAGCACGGGATCGTCTCCCGCGAGGTTCAGGAAACCCGCCTGGAGCGGGTCCAGGACGTCACCTACCGCCAGAGCGCCTTGCAACGTGTGCTTGGGATCGGCGACGTCGATTTCGACACCGCCGCAAACGATCCGACCGACTTCGTCTTCGCCGGCGTCGCGGGCCCAGCCTCGGTCGTCGAGCGCGTTCACAAGGCGACCGCCGAGGGCCGCCATTCCGGGCTTGGCGACGAGCGCGACGACACGCCGCCTGCCCCTTAGGGCCGTTTTACGCCCCCATCGCTCGGGTATCGGATAGCTACGCAGTAGTTCACCGATAACGGAGGTACAAGATGTCGAGCGATGGCAAGACGGATGAGGCGAAGGGTCGCGTCAAGGAGGCTGCAGGCAGCCTGACCGGCGACGACGACCTCAAGGACGAGGGCAAGGTCGACCGTGGCGAAGGCGAGGCCAAGCAGAAGGTCGACGACGCCAAGGACACGGTCGAAGACGCCGCCGACAGTGTTGCGGACAAGGCCAAGGACGTCATCAACCGCGACTAGTTACCGGGTCGGCGCCGGCACCTGCGGACGGGAGCAGCCGCAGGTCGCCGCGCGGCCCCCGACCCGGATCCCGCCGAGGCCTTAGGCGTTGGCCGGCTGAGCGTCCGCGGCGGCGGCGCGGAGCGCGTCTGCCCGATCGGTCCGCTCCCAGGTGAAGTCCGCGTCCTCGCGGCCGAAGTGGCCGTACGCCGCGGTCTTCTGGTAGATCGGTCGATGCAGATTCAGCTCCTCGCGGAAGGAGCCGGGACGGAGATCGAAGTGCTCGGCCACCAGGGCGGCGATCTTCGCGCGCGAGACCTTCTCGGTCCCGAACGTCTCGACGGTTACCGAGACCGGGTGGGCAACGCCGATCGCATAGGCGACCTGAACCTCACAGCGGTCCGCAAGCTCGGCCGCGACGATGTTCTTGGCGACCCAGCGCGCCGCATAGGCCGCTGAGCGGTCGACCTTGGAAGGATCCTTGCCGGAGAAGGCGCCGCCGCCGTGGCGCGCCATGCCGCCGTACGTGTCGACGATGATCTTGCGGCCGGTCAGGCCGGCGTCGCCGACCGGCCCGCCAATCACGAAGCGACCGGTCGGGTTGACGAGAAGGTTGCGCGGCGTGTTCAGCTTCGCCTCGTCGTAGAGGCCCGCCGGGAGCACCGGGTGCAGAACGTGCTCCCAGAGGTCGGGGCGGATCAGCGTCTCGACATCGGCGCCCTCGGAATGCTGGGTGGAGACGAGGACCTTCTCGATCTCGACCGGGCGGCCATCCTCGTAGCGAATGGTCACCTGCGTCTTGCCGTCGGGCCGCAGGTAAGGCAGCACATCCGCCTTTCGGACCTCCGCGAGCCGCTGGGCAAGCCGATGGGCCAGCGAGATCGGCAGGGGCATCAGCTCCGGGGTCTCGTTGGTCGCGTAGCCGAACATCATCCCCTGGTCGCCGGCGCCGGCGATGTCGAGCTCGTCGTCGTCGGCGGGGTCGGTGCGGGATTCGAGCGCCTGATTGACGCCTTGGGCGATGTCGGCGGACTGCTTGTCGATCGCGTTGATGACGGCGCAGGAGTCAGCCGAGAAGCCGAGGTCGGCGTCGGTGTAGCCGATCTTGCGAATCGTCTCTCGAGCGATGTCCTGGATGTCCACGTACGTATCGGTGGAGATCTCGCCTGAAACGACGACGAGGCCGGTGTTGACCAGCGTCTCGCAGGCGACGCGCCCGTAGGGGTCTTCGCGGAGGACGGCGTCGAGGACACCGTCGGAGATCTGGTCGGCGACCTTGTCCGGGTGGCCCTCGGTGACCGACTCGGAGGTGAACAGGTACTCGTTCTCGCCTAGTGGGGAGTCTTGCGCGCTGCTCGACATGTTTCGATCAAATCCTCGCTGGTCGCAGGTCTTGGCTGGATGCGGGGGCCCCGCGCAGGCGGGGGATGCTACCCGGGCGGTGGTTGAATCGGTAGCGGGGCCGGTTCCACCGTCTCAGGGTCAGCGACGATCAGCCGCAGGTCGGTGTCAAGACGGGCCTCGGCGCTACTGACCGCCAGCGCGGCGGCCTCGAGGGTGCGGAGATCCTGAGCGTAGGCCCCGTAGGCGGTGTCGGTGCCCAGCCCGAGCGCCTCGAGCTGCTCGATCACGCCGGCGAGGTCGACGTAGAGCAGCGCCGAAGGCCTGTCGGGGAAGGCTTCGACAGCGTCCTCGAAAGTGTCGAGATCCGCCAGCGGCGCCCGGTCGGTGGTCAATCGCCGGATCCCGTCCGGATCCGTGGCGAGCGCCAGACGGCCCTCGACGAACCCGTACGTGAGCTCGACCGAGGGCGAGAGACGAAGCACCTGAGCATCGACGCCGCCCAGCTCGACGCTGCCTGGCAACCCTGAGGGCCCGCCGGCGTCCGGGTCGGCGACCGAGCTGAGCGGGCCCTGAAGACGGGCCAGTACCTCGGTTGCCTCCTCCTCCTCGACGCCGTCGGCGAGCAGGCCCGCGTAAGGCACGGGTGCGGTTCCCGGAGCGCCGGGGGTCTCCCCGACCGCGTCGCCTGAAGTCGCGGCCAAGCGCGGCTCGACGCTGAGCGCCACCTCGCCACCGAGCAGCGGCAAGAGATCGCCTTCGAGGTCGACGCCCTCTCGACTCAGGGTCTCGCCGAGCTCCTCGAAGCCCGCAGCGAGGCCCGGGGCGTCGGCCTGGGCGCGATCGAGCAGGACCGAGAGGCTCTGAGCAGGCTCGCCGAAGCCCAGGTACGCAAAGGCGTCGGCCCCGACCGTCTCGGTCAGGGTCGGCTCAAAGCCCGGCAGCGCCGCGAAGACGCCTGGGCTCGTCTCGACCTTCTCGGGGTCCAGCTCGCTGCGAACGGCAAGATCGACGACGCCGGCCTCGATCGACACGGAAGCAACGACTCCCGTTGCCGATGCCGAGTTGACGAAGGTGTCGAAGGGGCTGGCAGCGGTTTCCCGGAGGAGCCCCGAGGCGGCATCGGGGCCGAGCCAGACCTCGAGCAGATGGTTCTCGGGCAGCGACTCCAAGAGCGTCTCGGCGGCGGCGTTGTCGGCCAGCGAGCTCGACTCGCCGCGGATGACATCGACGATGCTGCGGATCGGGCCTTGATCACCGACGAGGACGAAGTCCTCGCTGAGCGCGACCGAAACGTCGCGGCCCTCGACGATGGTCGTTCCCTCGTAGTCGGCCTCTGCGCCTCCGGCGGTCAGGCTCTCGCTGAACTTCTCGGCCCCGGCGCGGTCTGCGATCTCGATCATCAAGACCGGCTCGATGCCCGTTCCCGCAGGGAGCATCGCCACCGCCAGTTCTCCGTCGCTCCAGGGCAGCACCTGGTTGGCGTAGTCGAGAGGCTGACCGATCAGGGTCTCGATCACGCCGCCGCTGACCTGTCCACTCTGGCCGCGGCCGCCGATGATCTCGCGGGCCAGGGTGGGCAGCCGGCCGGCGAGATCTCGCGCTGCCTCGGCCTGCTCGGTGGTTTGATCGAGGTTGACCTGCAAGAAGGCGGCCGCATCGTCGGGGACCAGTGCCAGCGAGTCGTTGCCGGGCGGACAACGGTCGCCGGCCGGCACCCAGCATGGCGCCACCGGAAGGATCACGAACCAGAGCAAAGCCACCAGAGCGCTCAGAAGCGCGCCTGCCGCGAGCCGCCGGCGGACTGCCAGCGAGAGGCCGAACCAGCGACGGGCCGCGTGATGGCCCGCGATGGCCAGCGAGTCTCCGATCGAGCCGGCGGTCGCAGCCACCGCATAGGCGCCGTCGGAGAGAGCGCCGCCGATCCGTCCGCCGAGCGCCTTCAGCGAGCCGAGTCGGCCGGCGCCTGCGGCCGTGCTCCTGGTCGGGGTGCTCCGATCCCTGCGGCGTGGCAGAGGGAAGCGAAGACGACCCCGCTTGCCCTCGTCCAAGCCCGGCAGGGAGTCCTGAAGGAACCCGCTCTCGAAGTCGTCGCCTTCCTGCGCAGGAGGCGTCGCGCCCCGCCGCCGCAGGCGCAGGCGTTCACGCACCCACTTGCTTCGTCCCCGCTCAGACACTGCCGGGAAGCTAGCGATCCCGCTGACGCGGCACGTAATCGATCACCAGGGGAACGCCTTGAAAGCTGAACTCAGCCCTCATCGCGTTCTCCAGGTAGAAGGCCCAGTCGCGGGAGATCAGCTGGCGATCGTTGACCTGGATCGCGAAGCGCGGCGGCGACTCTGCGATCTGGGCGCCGTAGTAGGCGCGCAGCCGGCGCCCGCGGACCGACGGCGGCGGCTGCCGCGACGTCGCGTCGGTCAAAAACCGGTTCAGGTCAGAGGTCTTGACCCGCGAGGCGCGCCGCTCGGCAAGCTCGAGAGCCTTTGGCAGCAGCTTGGAGAGGTTGCGGCCGAGCAGCGCCGAGCAGGTGATCACCGGTGGGCGCAGGCGCAACCGGCGCTCGATGCGAGCTTTGGCATCGAGCAGCTCGAGCTCGACGATGTCCCACTTGTTGAGCGCGACCAGCGTCGCGCAACCGGCCTTCATCGCCAGCTCTCCGATCCGCAGATCCTCCGACGTGACCCCTTCGGCAGCGTCGACGACGACGATCGCGACATCGGCGCGCTCGGCAGCGCGCTCGGCGCGTAGCTGGGCGTAGTAGTCGACGCTCTCGGCGACCTTGCTGCGGCGGCGGATCCCGGCTGTGTCAATCAGGATCACCGGCTCCCCGTCGACCTCCAGTCGCGTGTCGATCGCGTCGCGGGTCGTCCCGGCGATCTCGCTGACGATCGTGCGCTCGGAGCCAAGCAGGGCGTTCAAGAGCGACGACTTGCCGACGTTCGGCCGGCCCAAGATCGCGACCCGCGGAATGCCGTCGCTGCCGACGGCCTGATCGTCAGGGGGTGCGAGCGCGACGAGCTGATCGAGCAGGTCACCGGTGCCGAGCCCGTGGGTCGAGGAGACCGCCATCGGCTCCCCGAGCCCGAGGCCATGCAGCTCGGCGAGCAGGTGGTGGTCGGCGGGGTTGTCGACCTTGTTGGCGACGACGAGCACAGGCCGACCCGAGGCGCGCAGCAACGACGCGACCTCGCTGTCGCCAGGCCCGAGGCCGGCGCGCGCGTCGATCACGTGCAGGATCGCGTCGGCGTCGGCAATCGCCTCGCGCGCCTGGCGCTGGACTTCGCGCGAGATCGAGTCCCCGGCGGCGAGGTCGACCCCGCCGGTATCGATCAGCGTGATCGGGACGCCGTTCCACTCGGTCTCGAGCTCCTTGCGATCGCGCGTGACCCCGGCGTCGGAGTGGGTGACAGCCTCGCTGCCGCCGACCAGACGGTTGACGAGCGTGCTCTTGCCGGCATTCGGGTAACCGACGACCGCCACCTTCATCTGCTCAGGCCTCGCTCGGCCGCCATTTCGACGATCCGCTCGACGACTTCCTCGACGCTCAAGCCGCTGGTGTCGAGCTCGACCGAGTCGAGCGCCGGGATGAGCGCGCCGTGCTCGCGCCCCGCATCACGGGAGTCGCGATCGCGCATCGCCGCCAAGACCTCGGCGGCGTCCTCCCCGCTCTGCTCAGAGCGCCGCCGCGCCCGCTCTTGCTCGGCCGCGACCAGATAGATCTTCAGCGGGGCTTCGGGGCAGACGACGGTGCCGATGTCACGTCCCTCGGCGACCCATCCCCCGACGGCGACGATCCCTCGCTGCCGAACGACCATTGCCTCGCGCACGCCCGGATGGACCGAGACGCGAGAGGCGGCTGATGTGACCTCGGGATCACGAATCGCCGCGGTCACGTCCTCGCCGTCGAGCTCGATGAGGTCGGGTGCCAGCGTGATCTGCACCGCGGCCGCGATCGGCTCGATCTGGACTGGATCGTCGGCGTCGGCTCCCGCCCGCAGCGCCGCCAGCGCGATCGAGCGATACATCGCCCCGGAGTCGAGGTAGGTGAAGCCGAGGCGCTCGGCGAGCGCCCGTGCCACGGTTGACTTTCCGGCCCCTGCGGGACCGTCGATCGCGATCACCATGCGGCCGGGAGGGTACTTGTAGATTTCCGATGTGCCCACGCTCGCCGTGCTGACCTGCCTGTTTGCGCTCTCCGGATTCGCGCTGATCGCCTGCGGCGAGAGCGAGGAGCGCGTCAAGAGCGACGCCGAGCTCGCGCTCGAGCGGGTCGACGGGGCCGCGAATCAGCTCCAGGCCGTCTTCCTGCCCGCCGTCACGATCGGCGGCGAGCGCAAGTTCCGGATGGACGCTGCCGAGATCCGTGCCGCCGAGAAGGCGCTCGAGGATCTGCGCCGCGCCGGCCGCGAGACCCAGGCGACGATCGTGGATCGGCGAGCCGAGGTCGGCGACGAGATCGTCGAACAGATCGAGGACTACCTGCGCTTTCAAAGCGGCATAGTCGATCGCATCGAGGAGGTCGTCGGCGGCATCCTCGGCGGTGAGCCGAGCGGTACCGCGCGCCGCCTCGACGCGGCACTCGAGGACATGAGCCAGCAGCGCAGCGAGATCCTCGGCGAGTTCGCTAGCGAATGAGTGAACGCAAGTCCGACTCGAAGCCCGGATAGCTGACCGCGGCGGCCTCGATCCCGGTGACGGTCACGCCGTCCCGCGAGAGCAGCCCGGCAACCGCCCCCAGCATCGCCAGGCGATGGTCGCCACGTGAGTCGATCTCGCCGCCGCGCAGGCCGCCGCTGCCCGCGACCACGAAGCCGTCCTCGGTCGCCTCGATCTCCGCGCCGAGCCCGCGCAAGCCCTCGACGACACCGGCGATCCGGTCCGATTCCTTGTGGCGAAGCTCCCCGGCGCCGGCGACGACCGTCTCCCCGTCCGCGAATGCGCCGAGCAGACCGACCAGCGGCAGCTCGTCGATCGCCGAGGGGACTTCGCCGGCGAGCACGTGGGTTCCCTGAAGCCCGCCCGAGCGCGCGACGACGGCGCCGACCGGTTCGCCCCCCTGAAAGCCCGTTTCTTCGACCTCGATCCGGGCGCTCATCCGATTGAGGATGCCCAGCAGTCCGACCCTGGTCGGATTGAGGCCGACCCCCTCGACCCTGACTCGGCCACGGCCGGCGAGGACGCCGGCGACGAGATGGAACGCCGCCGAGGAGAGATCGCCCGGCACGGTCATGTCGGGGAGCTGCAGCGAGCTCTGCGGGCGAGCTGTGATCCGAGCCGGGGGTGGCAGGGCCGGATTCGAGCCGCGCCGGACGATCGCGAGCGGAACACCAGAGGCCGCGAGCATCCGCTCGGTGTGATCGCGGGTCGGCTGCGGCTCGACCACGGTCGTCTCCCCCGCCGCCAGCAGCCCCGCCAGCAGCAGGCAGCTCTTGACCTGAGCCGAGGCGACCGGGAGCTTGTACTCGATCCCAATCAGCTTTCGCCCCTCGATCTGTAGCGGCGGGACACCAGCGGCGGTCGCCTCGATCCTGGCTCCCATCAGCATCAGCGGCTCGACGATGCGCTCCATCGGCCGTCGCCGGATCGATGTATCGCCGTTGAGCTCCCAGCTTGCCCCTTCCTGAGCGGCAAGCCAGCCGCTGAGCAGACGAATCAGCGTTCCGGCGTTGCCGACGTCGATCCGGCCGGAACTGCCTCGAGCGCCGCTCAGCCCGATCCCGTCGATGACGACGTCGAGCGCGCCTTCGCGCTCCGTCCGCTCGACCCCGGCGCCGAGCTTCCCGATCGCATCGAGGGTGCTACGGGTGTCGGCCGAGTCGAGATAGTCCCTGACGGTGACGCGGCCGTCGCCGATCGCCCCAATTAGTGCCGCCCGGTGTGAGATCGACTTGTCCGGGGGCGGCGTCAGCGTTCCCTCCAGGCTCTCAGCGGGCTCGAAGCGCGCGGTGGCCATCCGTTAGTTGCCGGCCATCAGGCGCCGCCGGCGACGATCGAGACGCCGTGGCCGAGCTCGCCAACCACCTCGGCGGCTCGCTCAGCCTCCGCGGAGCCGGCAATCCAGAGGGAGATCGCTCCGGTGCGGCGGTCGCTGGCCGGGAACAGGCCCATGTCTTCGATGTTGACTCCGGCTTTGCCGAGCGCGAGGGCGATCTCGGCAACGGTCCCGGGACGGTTCTCGACCGCGAGCCGCAGCTCGTGCAACTCGCCGCCGCTGAGCTCGGCGGCGGCTATCGCCAAGCGGTCTTCACGGGCGCCGGCTTGCCAGCGCTCGACGGCCTCGCGGTCTCCCTCCCGCAGCAGCGAGGCGGACTCGCGCAGTCGCTCGATGACGACGTCGATCTCGTCGGCGACGGTGGCGCCGTTGGCCGAGAGGATGTCCGCCCAGACCGCGGGGTTCGCCCCCGCAACCCGGGTCGTGTCGCGAAAGCTCCGCCCGACCTCGAGACCGCGGCCGCTCTCGCCGCTGAGCCCGTCCGCCACCCTGTTGACGAGGACGTTCGCGAGCACGTGAGGAAGGTGGCTGATCGTCGCCATCGCCCGGTCGTGCTCGGCGGCGTCGATCGCCTGCGGCCGCGCGCCAATGTCGGCGAGCAGACGGTGAAGGCGGTCGAAGAGGACTCCCTGGGAGCGATCGTCCGGGGTCAAGTACCAACGAGCCCCTTCGAAGAGCTCGGCGCGGGCGTTCTCGACCCCGTCGGTCTCAGCACCGGCAAGCGGGTGCCCACCGATGAAGCGGCTCCCCTGCGGATGCGCGGCGATCGCGTCCGCCAGCTGCCGCTTGGTCGAGCCAACGTCGGTGACGACGGCGTCCTCGCCACTTGCCTCGAGAGCCTCCGCTGCAAGGGTGGGAAGCGCCGCGACCGGCCCTGCGCAGAAGACGGCGTCGGCAGCGGCGACCGCCTCGGCCAGAGATTCGGCGCTGCGGTCGATCGCACCCACTTCGAGGGCTCTGGCGAGCACGTCCGCATCTCGATCGAAGCCGGTCACCTCGGCGCCGAGACGGCGCCGGGCGGCAAGCCCGATCGAGCCGCCGATCAACCCGACACCTAGGACAGCGACACGCACGACTCAGAGGCTAGATGACTGGCCTCGACCACCCTCTGAACCCGCTCGGCGTAGTCGGCGAACTGCTCGACTTCGAGAGCCTGGGCGCCGTCGCACAATGCCTCGCCGGGGTCGTTGTGGACCTCGACAATCAGCCCGTCGGCGCCGGCTGCGGCCGCGGCAAGCGACATCGGCAGCACCCAGTCGCTGCGCCCCGGCGCATGGCTCGGATCGACGATCACCGCCAGCTCGGTCATCTCCTGCAACGCCGGAACCGCGAGTAGATCGAGCGTGAAGCGGTAGGCGGTCTCGTGCGTGCGGATGCCGCGCTCGCAGAGCATGATCCGCTCGTTGCCCTCCTTGCGGATGTACTCGGAGGCCATGACCAGCTCCTCGAGCGTCGCCGAGAGGCCGCGCTTGAGCAGAACCTTGCGGTCGGTCCGGCCGACCTCGCTGAGCAGGGGGTAGTTCTGCATATTGCGGGCGCCGATCTGGATCACGTCCGCGACCTCGGCGACCGCCTCGACGTTGCGAACGTCGAGCAGCTCGGTGACGATCGGCAACCCGGTCCGCTCGCGCGCCTCGGCGAGAATCTCGAGGCCGGCCTGGCCAAGTCCCTGGAAGGAGTACGGGGACGTCCGCGGCTTGTAGGCGCCGCCGCGGAGCATCGTCGCTCCGCCTGCCGCGACAAGATCGGCGGTATCGAGCAGTTGCTCGCGGCTTTCAACGGCGCATGGTCCGGCGATCAGGTGGAAGGTCTCGCTACGCATCTGGGTACGTCCTCTCGGCTGGTCCGGCGGGCGGCGGCGACAGCAGGTCGCCGCGGGGCGTGGAAACGCCTAGCTAAATCGCCAGTAATACCGAGCTGTGGACGCGCCGTTCACTACGTGTTTTTTAGCACGATTTCCAGCGCTTCGAGGAAGCGGGCGTTCTCGGCTGCGGTTCCATAGGTGACGCGGATGTGGCCGGGGCCGCCCAGGGCGGTGCCCCCGCGAACGATCACGCCGGCCCTGCCGAGCGCCTCGACGACTTCGGCGTCGTCGCGATCGCCGAGGTCTACCCAGGAGAAGTTCGTCTGCGTCTCCGCGGTTTCCAAGCCGAGGGCATGCAGCTTCTCCTCGACGTCGAGGCGCTCAGCGACGGTCCGCTCGACCCGCTTGATCACGTCATCGCCGTGTAGCAGCGCCTCGGCCCCGGCTGCCTGGGCGAGCAGGTTGACGCTGAAGGGCTGGCGAACTGCGTCGATCGCATTGCGGAAAGCCGTGGAGCCGAGCGCATAGCCGCAGCGCATCCCGGCCAGCCCGTAGACCTTGCTGAAGGTGCGGAGCAAAACCAGATTCGGGAAGCGCCTGAGGAGATCGACGCTCGTGTGGGGATCGTCGACGACCTGAAGCTCGACGTAGGCCTCGTCGAGGATGACGAGCACGTGCGAGGGAACCCGATCGAGAAACTCGGCGATCCGCGCCGCCGGGATGTAGGTCCCTGTCGGATTATTCGGGTTGCAGACGACGAGCAGCTGGGTCGCGGCGGTGACCTCGACGAGCATCGCCTCGAGGTCGTGCTCGTAGCCGTGCAGCGGCACCGCGATCTCTCGCGCCCCCGCCAACGGCCCGAGCTGCGGATACATCGAGAATGCCGGCCAGCCATAGATCAGCTCGGCGCCGGGCTCACATAGCGCCAGCGCCGCGGCGAGGAGGATCTCGCAGGAGCCGTTGGCGACGACCACTGCGGCGGGATCGAAGTCGAAGCGCTCGGCGATCCGCCCGCGTAGCTTCGCGGCGTACTGGTCGGGGTAGCGGTTGGCGTCGGCGGCTGCCCGCGCGACGGCCTCGATCACCGCTGGGTGCGGCCCCCACGGCGACTCGTTCGAGGCGAGCTTGATCACATCCGAGGCTTCGAACTGCTTGCGGGCGCGCTCGATGTCCATGCCGCCTTCGTAGTGGGGCAGCTCGGCGACCTTCTTGGCGAAGTTGATGCTCATTGCGCCGAGTGGAGGTCGGAGCGCAGCGCCCGGGCAGCGCCCACGTAGGTGTGGACGGGGCGGTGCCCGCTCGGTGCGTAGTAGTGAACCATCGTTCTGATCACTCGCTCCATCGCACCCGGCACATCGATCTCGCGAGTGCAGAGCAGCGGCACCTGATCGAGCCCGAGCGCCCGTGCGGCGACGGCCGGGAACTCAGCGTCGAGGTCGTCGGTGCAGGTCAGCACGCAGCTGATCACCGCGGCCGGCTCGAGCTCGTTGCGCTCGAGCAGCTCGCGCAGCAGCTCGTCGGTCGCAGCCAGAATCGACTCGCGATCGTTGCGCTCGGCCTGCGCGGCGCCGCGCACTGCGAAGACTCGCTCACCCGTGGTGTCATTCGTGTCAGCTTCGATTGTCATCCGGGTTGGAATCCTCCCAGAGCCGCTTGACCTCGGCCTTCGAGAGCCGTCGGGCCAGCCCTTCGCCGAGCTTGCCGAGGCGGATCGAGCCGAAGCCGATGCGCTGTAGGGAGACAACCTCGTTGCCGACCTGCTCGATCATGCGGCGGATCTGGCGGTTACGGCCCTCCGCGATCGTGATCTCGACCCCGCGGTCCCCCGCCCTGCGCGCCTTGGCCGGCGCCGTCGGACCGTCGTCGAGCTGGACACCCTCGCGAAGCTTGCGAAGCTGGACGTCGTGCGGCGGCTGCCGGAGCTCGGCCCGATAGACCTTTGGGACGCCGTAGCGCGGATGAGTGAGCCGGTTCGCCAGCTCGCCGTCGTTGGTCAAGAGGATCAAACCCGTCGAGTCGGCGTCGAGGCGACCGACCGGGTAGAGGCGACGCTCGGAGCGGACGAGATCAACCACCGCCCGCCGTTTGCCGGGCTCCTTGGCAGTCGAGGTCACGTCAAGCGGCTTGTGGACCAGCCAGACCTCCCGCGCCTCGGGCTTGACCGGGCTGGAGTCGATCTCAACGCCGCTCTCGTGGTCGACGTCGCGAGCGGGATCGGTACAGAGCTCGCCGCCGACGGTGACCCGCCCGGCGGCGATCAGCTTCTCCGACATCCGCCGCGAGGCGACGCCGCTGTGGGCGAGGTACTTGGCGAGGCGCAAGGGGTCAGTCCGTCGAGGCAGGCGCCGGCGATCCGCCGAGACGTTGCTCGCCGGCTCGCAGCAGGCGCTCGCGTAGATCGGCGGCGTCCTCCGGCGTCGGGTCGAAGCGCGAGACGTCGGGGAGCTGGTCGAGGCCGAGCAGGCCGAAGAGCTTCTCGAACAACGGCGTCGTCCGGTAGATCACCGCGCCGAAGCGCGAGCGGCCCGACTCCTCGATCAGGCCACGCTCGGCCAGCGTCTGAACGCCGGACTCGGAGCTGACGCCGCGGATCCGGGCGATCTCGGGTCGGCTGACCGGCTGCAGGTAGGCGACGATCGCCAGCGTCTCGGCCTGCGCCTGAGTCAGCGGCGGGGTCTTCGGCTTCGCGAGCAGGCGCCGGGCGGCGAGCTCGGCCTCGGGGTCGGTGGCGAGGGTCAAGCCGCCGCCGGCCTCGCGAAGCAGCAGCCCGCGCCTGCCCGGCTTCAGATCCTCGGCAAGGAGGTCGAGGGCGTTACGGATTTGGACCTCGGTCGTCTCGGTCGCCTCGATCAGCTCCGGGACCGAGACGGGATCGGGCGAGAGGAAGAGCAGCGCCTCTACGGTCCGGGCGAGATCGGCGGCGGAGCTCATGCGGACTCCCCCTTGGCGGCGGCAGAGGAGGCGGCGAGGATCTCGATCGGCCCGAGCGGCTGCCCCTGCTTCCAGGTCGCCTCACCGCGCTTGTGCATTTCGAGGAGCGCGAAGATCGTCACCGCTTGAGTCAACCGGTCCTCACCGCCGAACGCCTCGTCGAAGTCGAGTCGGCGCTTGCTCCCGAGCAGGTCGCGAAGGATCTCGAGACGGCGGTCGAGCGAGACGGTCGGACGGATGTGGGAGGTGTCGAGAGCCGGCGGCATCCGGAGCAGATTCCCGAGCGCGGCGCCGAGCTCGTCTGCAACGTAGGTCTGGCGGGCAGCCTCGACGGAGACACGGCGCAGATCCGCCGGCAGCGGGGCGGAGCGGAACAGGTAGCCGCGGTTCTGCTCGAAGCGCTCGACCAGCTCCGCGCCCGCAGACTTGTAGCGCCGGTACTCGAGCATCCGCGCCAGCAGCTCGTCGGCGGCCTCCTCGGGCCCGAGGTCGAGCTCGAGCTCCTCCTCGCTCGGCAACATCAGCCGCGACTTCAGCTCCAACAGCGCGGCGATCAGGACGAGGAACTCGGTCGCCGCCTCGAGGTCGAGCTCGTCGGTTTCCTCGAGCCGCTCGAGATAGGCACAGACGATCCCGCCGAGCTCGACCTCGAGCAAGCTGATCTCCTCGCGAAGGACGATCGCCAACAGCAGGTCGAAGGGACCGGCGAAGACATCGAGGTCAAGTTCGAGATCGGCTGAGCGCACGCCTGAAGCGTAGTGACGGCCCCCGACGTCAGCCGGCGGGCTTCAGCTTCTGCTTGTCGGTCGACTTCGCACCGTTGCCGAGCGCGTCGGCAACCGTTGCGATCACCGTCACCCTGGTCCCGTCCTCTTCGGCCAGCAGCCGCTCGAGGTCGGATTCGCGCTTGACCTTGACCTTCGCCTTGACGATCGTGCCGGCGGCGGCCTCGTAGGTGCCCTTGGCGACGGTGCCGAGCTGCTTGTTCTTCAGCTTGACCTTGCCGGCGCAGGGCCCGTTCGCCTCGTCGGCCGGGCAGGCAAGCTTGACCTTGGCGCTGCCGTTCTCCTTCAGCTTGATCTTCTTGCCGAGGATCTCGATCGCGGCGGTGGTGTCGGCCGGCGGATCGTCGTTGGGGTCGTCGATGACGGGGGCTTCGAGGCCGGTGACCAGGCCGATCGCGCCGTCGTTGCCGGGGTCTTCCAGGCTGACCCAGAGCGTCCCGTTCGGCCCCGCAGTAAGCCGGCGCGGCTTGTCGCGCGGCGCGGTAAACGGACCGAGCGTGGTGATCTGGCCGTCGGTCGTGACCCGGGCCAGGTTTTGGTTGAACGTCTGGGCAACCCAATACGCGCCGTCGAGCCCGAACGTTACACCCGTCGGATCGGCGCCTGGCGCCAGATCTGTGGTCAGCGCAGGGGCTCCGAAGGTCAAGCGACCGACCGTATTTGGGTTGGTGCCGGGGTTGGAGTAGAGGACCTGACCGTTCGGGCCAGCAGCGATGCCCTGGGCGTTGTTGCCGCCGATCGCATGCGAGGTAAAGGTCCCATCGGCGTTCATGGCAACGACGCGACTGCCGGGGCCATCTACGACCCACACGCGGCCGTCGGTGCCGTAGGCGATGTCACGCGCGCTCATCCCGGCGATGGTCGTCGCCGTCGCGGTCGCCGGCGCAGCGGGCGGAATCTTGACGATCTTATCCGCGCTCCCGGTCCAGAGGTTCCCGTCGGCACCGGCTGTGATTGCCTGGCCATTCGTGATCGAGGCGATCGGTGTGAAGACCTCGGTCGTCGGCGCGGCCGGGGGCACCTTTGCGACGCCGGTAGCGTTCGTCACCCAGAGATTGCCGTCCGGACCCGAGGTGATGCCAACCGGGTTCAGAACGGTGTCGAGGTCGAAATAGGTGATCGTTCCGTCTGGCGTGATCCTCCCCAGCTCGTTACTCCCAGAGTTGCTGCTGACGATGAACCAGACGTTGTTGTCGGACCCCGCGGTGATATGCCCGGGCACGCCGTCGACGTTGAACTGGTTCGCGATCGCCGGGGCCGCAGAAGCGGGCTGGGCGGCGACGAGCGTGCCGAGGAGGGCGAGGGACAGGATGAGCAGGCGCTTGATCGAATTCATGACGCCAAAGCTACGGGATTGCCCGGCAGTTGGCAACACACCTGGGGGTGGTCCGCCTCACCCTTGCGCCGGCTCGGCCACGCCCATCGCGGCGCGGACGTCGGCGAGGGTCTCGGCCGCGATCTCGCGAGCCTTATCGGCGCCGGCGTCGAGGGCCGCCTCTAGCGCCGACTCGTCCTCGCGGAGCTCCGAGTAGCGCTCACGAACGGGCGCCAGGTAGTCGACCACCGCCTCGGCGACGGCGCCCTTGAAGTCTCCGTAGCCCTTGCCTTCGAACTCGGCCTCGATCGCGTCGGCGTCGGCGCCGCAAATCACCGAGAGGATCTCGATCAGATTCTCGATCCCGCGCTTGTCCTCGCCCTCCGCCCCGCGCCGAACCTCGCGCCCGGAGTCGGTGACCGCGCTCTTCAGCTTCTTGAGAATCGCGGCCGGCTCGTCGAGCACGTAGACGGTCCCCTGAGGAGTGCCACTGGTCGTCGCCATCTTCGAGCCCGGGTCCTGGAGGTCCATGATCCGGGCGCCGATCTCGGGGATCCGGTGCTCGGGCTCAACCAGGATCGGCGCCTCGGCCGACGCGAAGCGCTCGTTGAAGCGGCGCGCGATCTCGCGCGTCAGCTCAATGTGCTGGCGCTGATCGTCGCCGACCGGCACCTCGTGGGCGCGGTAGGCGAGAACGTCGGCGGCCTGCAGGATCGGGTAGTTGAAGAGCCCGGCGGAGACGAAGGCACCCTGCTTGCCCTCGATCTGCTCACGCTTCGACTTCCACTGGTGCATCCGGTTCAGATCCCCCCAGGCCGTCACCCCGCCCAGCAGCCAGGCGAGCTCGGTGTGCTCGCGGACGTCGCCCTGGCGGAAGAGGATGCAGCGCTCGGGATCGATGCCTGAGGCAAGCAGGATCGCTGTCGTGTCGTGAGTCCGCTCGCGAAGCTCCGCGGGGTCGTAGTCGATGGTGATCGCGTGCAGATCGACTATGCAATAGATCGCGGTGGCGTCGTCGCGGTCCTGGCCCTCGACGTACTGGCGGATCGCGCCGATGTAGTTACCGAGATGCTTGCGCCCGGTCGGCTGGATGCCGCTGAAGATTCGTCTTTCGCTGCTCGTGGCCACCGGGCGCGGGAGCCTACGCGCTCTGTGTACCGACAGCGACAGCGGGCTCCGCGCACGGGTTCGGCTCGGTCCCGCAAGGCGGGTTGGCCGGCTTTAGGCGAGCCGGGTTGACGATCCCGACGGCCGCGATGATTCCACCGGCAAGCGCGATGATTCCGGCGATCAAGGTCCCGAGGCGGAAGGCATCGACCGCGGCGTCGTCAGCCACCGCTTCGACCTCCGCCGCAAGGCCGGCGGGTAGCCCTTCGGTCTCGGCGCCGGCGAAGGGATTCTCCCCGGCCGCGACCAAGGCCGCCGACCCCTCGGCCGGAAGCGCGCGCTCAGCGGCCCCGCGCTCTGCCGATCCAGCAAACTGCGCCGAGATGACCGCGCCGAGGACGGCGATCGCAAGCAGGCTCGCGACCCGTGAGACCGCGTTATTGACGCCGGAGGCGATCCCCGCCCTGCGATCCTCGACGGCATCGAGAACGGTCGCGGTCAGCGGCGCGACAGTCATCGCCAGGCCGAGGGAGAAGGGGAGGAGGCCGGGCAGGACGTCCGTCAGGTAGTCGGCATCGGCGTCGAGGCGCGTCAGCAGGATCAGCCCGACCCCGCAGAGGAGGGGACCGACGCTCATCGGCAGCCGCGGCCCGATCTTCATCGCAAGCCCCCCGAAGCGGCGCGAGAGCAAGAACATCACGATCGTGATCGGAACGGTCGCCAGGCCGGCCTCGAAGGCGCTGTAGTCGCCGATCTGCTGGAGGAAGATCGAGAGGAAGAAAAGCGCACCGCCAAGCGCCGCATAAACGGCAAGGGTCGAGAGGTTCGCGACGCTGAAGTTGCGGACCGCGAACAGCGAGAGCGGCAGCATCGGCGCCCGCGTCCGCGACTCCCAGGCAACGAAGGCGCCCAGGGCAAGGAGCCCGATCAGCATCGGCGCCAGGACCAGCGGCGAGCCCCACCCTTCCCGCGGCTGTTCGATCAGCGCGAAGACGGGGCCGGCGAGGCCAACGGCCGAGAGCCCGATCCCGACCTTGTCGATACCGGGGCAGGCATCGGGGTCGGAGCTCTCGCGGACGGCGGTGCGGGCCAGGTAGAGGGCGACGAGGATCAGCGGCAGGTTGATCCAGAAGATCCAGCGCCAGTCGAGTGCGTCGACGAGAAGACCGCCGCCGGCCGGCCCGATCACGGTTGCGATCCCACTCCATGCCGTCCAGGTCCCGATCGCTCTACCGCGCTCCTCGCCTTTGAAGGTGGCGCTGAGGATCGCGAGCGAGCCCGGAACGAGCAGAGCCCCAGCGATGCCTTGGAGCGCTCGTGCGGCGATCAGAAAGCCGCCGCTGGGGGCGACCGCGCAGAGCGCCGAGGTGAGCGCGAAGCCGACGAGGCCGATCATGAACATCCGCCGGCGCCCGTAGAGATCGCCGAGCGAGCCGCCGACGAGCAGGACTGCGACAAGCGTCAGCAGGTAGGCCTCGACGACCCATTGCTGGGTGGCGAGCCCGGTGTCGAGCCCCTCCTGGATCGCCGGCAGCGCGACGTTGACGACGGTGCCGTCGAGGAAGACAATCGAGGAGCCGAGGATCGTCGCGAGAAGGGTGAGGTTCTTCTCCCTGCGGTCCACCGGTCGAGTCTGTCAAGACCGGGGGGCGTCCCACCCCCCGGCCGTCCGTCCTAGTCGACTGCGATCAGATCCGGTTGGACGTTGTGCCGCCGCGAATCCGGGGCAGGATCAACAGCACCAGGCCGATCACAATCAGCGCGATTCCCAGGGCGTAATGGACCAGGACCGCCAAGACGATCCCAATGATGATGAGCAATATTGATAGTTCCATGGTTCTCAACTACCCGGCGGTACCCCGGCCAAACCCAGGCCCGGCCGCCCCGGGAAGCCGTCGGCGCCGCGCGAAGCCAAGCGCGATCGCCAGTGCGCCGAGGCCCGCGATCCCGCCGCCCAGTGGCAACAGGACTGTGCTCTCGTCTTCCTGCTGATCCGGAGCCGCCTGATCAGAGGCGACTGGATCAGGCGCGGCGCCGTTGACCTCCCAGCTTCCGGTCGTGATCGTCGCCGCCGTGCCGCCGTTGCCGAGCACGTTCAGCTCGCTCTCGTCGGGGGAGAGCTCGAGATCGAGGTTGTAGGGGTTGCCGATGCCGTCGACCGAGGCGAGATCAATACAGAGCGCAGACCCATCCGCCGTATCGAGGGCGTGCACGAAAGGGTCTTGCCCTCCCGTGTAAAGCGTGTAGGCCCAGACGCCGTCGGCCGATGCCTCGCGCGTGACCGGGAAGCCGCGCATCACGATCGGCGCCGTCTCGAGATCGAGGATCGGCTCGGGCCGGAGTCGCTCGGCGGCGACGTCATAGGCGACGACCTCATAGCGGGTCGGGTCGCGGGGGTCTATGTAGTGGACCAGGTAGATGAAGAGCCCGTTCGGTGAGATCGCGTCGAAGCTGTAGTCACCGCGCAGGTCGATCGTCGCCAGCTCCTCCATCCGATCGGTGTCGACCGTGACAAACCGGGTCTGCTCGCGGGGAAAGCCGGTCCGCGGCTCGATCAGCGCCAGTCGGCCGCCGTCGGCGGAGATCCCGCTCGTCGTCCCGTCGAAGGCGACGCCCGGGATCGCCAGCTTGCCGTCGAGTTGGAGCCGGCTCAGCGTCTCGCCGGTTTTCGCCGCGGGCTCGGAGTCAACCTTCAGCAGCGTCGTCTCGTCCTGGTCGATGACCGCGTAGTAGTGGGCGCTGCCGTCGGGAGAGGCGATCCCGGTGTTACTCGTGTCGAGATTGACGACGGGTAGGCCGTCGCCGCGGGCAGGCCCGGCCGAGGCGAGGGTCATCAGGGCTGTGAGAGCTAGGGCAGTCAGGACTCGACGGGGCATGGCTCCTCCTCGGAACGGATGGGTTCATCGCCTATACGGGCGGGAGTGCGTCAGGAGTCCCTGGGCCACCGGCTCCTCTCGGCGACTGGGCAGGGACCTCGTGCGAGGAGCCGCCCGTATGTAAGGGGATGGCTCAACTCCGTCTAGCCCCGGCCTGCGCGAGCGCGAGACAATGCGTCGCGATGACCGACGTCGGGCCCAGGTCCACGATGCCGCTCCCGCTCGCTCGACGGCGCGAGCGTGTGATCCCCGAGGAAGCCGGGGGTCTGAGCGAGAAGAGCCTGCTTGCGAGCGCGCAGCGCGGCTCCGAGGAGGCCCTCGAGGCGCTGGTCCGTCGCAACTGGCCGCTCGCCTACCGCGCCGCCTATCTGGTTCTCGGCGATGCCGCCGCCGCCGAGGATGTCGCCCAGGAGGCGCTGCTGGCCGCCGTCCGCAACCTCGACCGCTTCGACCGGCGTCGTCCATTCGGGCCGTGGCTGCATCGGATCGCGGTCAATCGCGCGATCGATCACTCCCGCGCCCGGGCGGCGCGCGGCGAGGTGTCCGCGGGAGGCTCGGAGGACATCGCGGGGTGGATCGGCCGAGCGCCACCCGTCAACGGTGATGAGGCCGCCGAGGGCGATGCGCGTGTTGATCTCCTCGGGCCCGCGCTTGCGCAACTTTCGCCCCAGCAGCGCGGCCTCGTGGCGATGCGCTACCTGCTGGACTTGACTCCGGGCGAGATCGCGGCGGAGCTGGGGCTGCCGCGCGGGACGGTCAATTCGCGGCTTCGCCGCGCGCTGGATCGGCTTGCCGCCGTCCTGGAGGATCAACCATGAACCGCCGACTCGACCCGCTGGAGGATCTGCTCCGCGAGCGCCTCGACGATCTGCGAGCGCCGGGCGAAAGCGAGGCGACAGAGCGCGCGGTCTCGCTGGCGGCCGAGGCTGCAGCCGAGCCGCGCGGCACGCAACGAGTCGGGAGCTCTCGGGCGCTGAAGTCCCTCGTGGCCGCCGCGGGCGCGGCGCTCGTCGCCGTCGTCGCTCTCACCCCCGCGGGGGCCGACGTTCGAGACTGGATCGACCGCGCGGTCAGCGAGGTCCCTCCGCCTGTGGCGCCGCAACCGGCGACCCTGGATCCGCTACCCACGGATGGACGCCTACTGGTCGAGGCCGACGAGCAGGTCTGGGTCGTCGAGGCCGACGGGTCCCACGCCTCGCTCGGGGATTGGGATGAGGGCACCTTCTCACCGGGCGGGATCAACGTGGCCCTGGCAGGCGGCGGCCAGTTGGCGGCGGCGACGTCCGGGGGCGAGCCGATCTGGAGGATCGGCTCGCGGGCGGATCGGCCTCGCATCGAGGATCCCCGCTGGGCGCCCAGCGGGCTTCGGATCGTCTACCGGCGCGGTGGCGAGCTGCGTGTCGCGATTGCGGACGGGAGCGGCAGCGACACGCTCGCGCGCGGGATCTCGGCCGTCGCGCCGGCGTGGCGGCCGCGGGCGGTCGGGACCGATCCCGACGTGGTCGCTTTCGCAAAACCGGGCCGAGTGATCCTGATGGACGGCGACACGGGCGCCCGGCGAGGGCAAATCAGAGGCGTGCGCGCGATCGACCTCGAATGGCTGGACGGCGACCGGCTGCTCGCTGTCGAGCCGGAGCGGGTCACGGTCTACCGCGTCGCCGTCGACGGCGGCGGGGCGCAGCCGGCGGTCGAGGTTCCGATGCCCGGCGGCGTCTCGGGCTCGGTTCAGTCCGCGACGGCGTCTCCCGACGGAACGCGGGTCGCGGTTGTCCTCGGTCCGCCATCCGGGCAGATCGGCCAAGGTGCGATCGCCCGTCTGGTCCTGGCCCGGATCGAGCCGGGCAAGATCCGGGCAGAAACGCTGTTCTCCGGCCCCGGCAGCTTCGAGCGCCCCGTCTTCTCCCCCGACGGCGGCTGGATCCAGCTCGGCTGGCCCGACTCGGCGCAATGGGTCTTCATCAGTCCCGATCAGAACCAGAAGCTGCTTGAGCAGGTCGAGGTCGTGGGGGATCCGGGCGAGGTGTTCGAGGGCGAGGGTCGTGGCGGGACGGGCGGCGTTGGCGACCCGAGGCCCGGCGGCGAGTTGCCTTCCGTGAGCGACTGGTGCTGTCAATAGGGCGGCGCAAACTGCGGTCGTTGTCGGGTTGACCCCCCTATGGCGTGGTTAACCCGACAACGGCGCCACGATCGGGGAGCCGACTCAGGCCCCCGGCCGCAAGATCGCGCCCCGCACGAAATTCGCCCCGAGGAACCGGCGCCAAGCTCGGGAAACTGACTAGGCCTCCGATTAGAAACCACTACCGGGGTAGTCATAGGTAAGGAATGGCACGCGCAATCTGGACAGGCTCAATCAGCTTCGGGCTCCTCAACGTTCCCGTCAAGCTGTATTCCGCGGTTTCAAGCCGCTCGATCTCATTTCGCGAGCTTCGCGAGGGCGACCACTCACGGGTTCGCCACAAGCGGGTTGCCGAGGCCGACGGCGAGGAAGTCGCCTACGACAAGATGGTCAAGGGCTATGAGATCACGGCCGATCAGTACGTGATCCTGACCCGCGACGAGCTCGAGGCGCTGAGCCCGAAGCGGACCAAGACAATCGAGATCGAGGACTTCGTCAACCTCGACGAGATCGACCCGATCTACTTCGCTCAGCCCTATTACCTCGGCCCAGCCACCGGCGCCGAGCGGGCCTACCGGCTTCTCGTCGAAGCGATGGGCGAGCAGCGCAAGGTCGCGATCGCACGGTTCGTCCTCCGCAACAAGGAGAACCTCTGCGCGATCCGCTCGACCGGCGACGTCCTGACCCTGGCGACGATGCGCTTCGCCGACGAGGTCGTGCCGCCGGAGCAGCTCGAGGGGCTTCTCGGCGAATCCCTGGAGGTCGAGCCCAAGGACCGTGAGATCAAGATGGCCGAGTCTCTGATCGAGTCACTGACCTCCGACTTCGACCCCTCCGGCTACAAGGACGAGTACCGCGACGAGCTGCTCGACCTGATCGAGCGCAAGGCCCGGGGCGAGATCGTCGCGGCGCCTGAGGCCGACGCCGCCAAGGTGACGAGCACGCCCGACCTGATGGCGGCACTCGAGCAGAGCCTCGCCGCGGTCAAGGCCGAGGATCTCGGCGCAGGTGCCGCCAAGAAGGAGCCCGCGGCGAAGAAGAAGGCCCCCGCCAGGAAGCGCGCCGCCAAGAAGCCTGCCGCAAAGAAGCCGACGAGCAAGGCGAAGAAGTCGCCGGCAAAGGCCAAGAGCAAGTAGTCGAGGTCGACGGCCGCGAGCTGTCGGTCACCAATCTCGACAAGGTCCTCTATCCCGGGGTTCCCTGGAGCAAGGGCGCCGTGCTCGACTACTACGCGCGAATTGCGCCGGTGCTGGTTCCACACCTGTCCGGTCGAGCGTTGACGGTGATCCGCTATCCCGACGGCGTCGAAGCCAAGCACTTCTTCGAGAAGCGCTGCCCGAAGCACCGTCCCGAGTGGGTGGAGACCGCCCACCTTTGGGCCGGCAACCGCGTCGGGGAGATCGACTTCTGCCTCGCCAACGACCGCCCGACGCTGGTCTGGCTGGCGCAGCTCGCAGCGCTGGAGATGCACCCTTCGCTGGCGCTCGCCGTCGATGTCGAGATCCCGACCGTGCTCGCCTTCGATCTCGACCCGGGCCCGCCGGCGACGATCGTCGAGTGCTGCCGGGTTGCCCTGATCGTCCGCGGGCTCTTCGACGGCCTCGGTCTCGAGTGCTTCCCGAAGACGAGCGGCTCGAAGGGGATGCAGGTGTATGTGCCCCTCAACGGCTCGCAGTCCTATGCGGTCACCAAGCCCTATGCCAAGGCGGTTGCCGAGGCGCTGGAGCGGACTCATCCCGAGCTGGTCGTCTCGAAGATGAAGAAATCACTGCGCGACGGCAAGGTGTTCGTCGACTGGAGCCAGAACACCGCCTCGAAGACGACGGTCGCCGTCTACTCGCTGCGAGCCCGCGAACGTCCGACGGTCTCAACACCCCTGCGCTGGGAAGAGGTCGAGGCAGTCGACTGCGGCGATGCCCCGGCTGCGTCGCTCAGCTTCGAAGCGGCGCAGGTGCTCGCGCGAGTCGAGCAGCACGGCGACCTCTTCGCCCCGGTGCTCGAGCTCAAGCAGGACCTGGCGAAGTGAGCCGATCGGCAGCCGGACCCTACTGGCGCCGGGGCCGCCCGCTCAGCCGGACTGTCGCTGGCGGATGACCGGGTTGCGGGTCGCCGCGACCTCGTCGAGGCGGCGCACCGGGGTCGTATATGGCGCCTCGAGGAGGATCGCCGGATCCTCTGCCGCCTCCTCGAGGATCGACTCGACCGCGGCGGCAAACGCGTCGAGCGATTCCTTGGTCTCGGTCTCGGTGGGCTCGATCATCAGTGCCTCCTCGACCAGCAGCGGGAAGTAGATCGTCGGCGGATGCATGCCGTGATCGAGCAGGCGCTTGGCGATATCGAGGGTCTTGACGCCGAGATCGCGGCGGGCGGGTGCGCCCGAGAGGACGAACTCATGCATGCAGGGCCGCTCGAAGGCGAGCGGCAGGCTCTCGCCGCTGCGACCCTCGCGCATCCGCGCGAGCAGATAGTTGGCGTTCAGCACGGCGGTCTCGGAGGCCTCGGTCAAGCCGTCGCCGCCGAGGCTGAGCATGTAGGCGTAGGAGCGGACGAAGACGCCGAAGTTGCCTTGAAAGCCACGCAGCCGGCCGATTGACTTCTCACCGTCGTCGCTGAGATCGAAGTGCGGGCCGGCGCCGTTCTCCGATTCGCTGCGAACGATTCTCGGCAGCGGCAGGAAGGGCTCGATCCGATCCGAGACGGCGATCGGGCCGGCGCCCGGCCCCCCTCCCCCATGCGGCTGGCTGAAGGACTTGTGGAGGTTGACGTGGACGATGTCGAAGCCCATGTCGCCGGGCCGGACCTTGCCCATGATCGCGTTCAGGTTGGCGCCGTCGTAGTAGAGAGTGCCGCCGACGTCGTGGATGATCTGCGCGATCTCGGCAATGTTCTCGTCGAAGAGCCCGAGCGTGTTCGGGTTGGTCAGCATCAGGCAGGCGACCTCGTCGTCGGCCTTGGCGCGTAGGTCATCGAGATCGACGCCGCCGCGCTCGTTGCTGGCGACCTTGACAGCCTCATAACCCGCCATCGTCACCGTCGCGGGGTTGGTCCCGTGGGCGGTGTCGGGCGCCAGCACCTTGGTCCGCCGCTCGCCCTCGCCCCGATCGGCGTGGTAGGCGCGAGTCAGCAGCAGGCCCGCGAGCTCGCCGTGAGATCCGGCAGAGGGCTGAAGGGACACGTGCGGGAGTCCGCAGATCTCGCTCAGAGCGCGCTCCAGACCCCACATCAGCTCAAGCGCCCCCTGCGCACGAGCCGGGTCGGTGGCCGGATGAAGCCGAGCGTGTCCGGGCAGCGCCGCGACCCGCTCATTGAGCCGCGGGTTGTGCTTCATCGTGCAGGAGCCAAGCGGGTAGAAGCCCGAGTCGAGATCGAAGTTGCGACGGCTGATCCGGTTGTAATGACGAACGATCTCCGGCTCGGAGACCTCCGGCAACGCCGCGGGCGTCGTCCGCAGCAGATGCTCGGGAATCAACTCTGCGATCGCGGTTTCGGGAACCCCTGCCGCAGGAATCTGCGCCGCCCGCCGTCCCTCGACCGAGCGCTCATAGATCGTCGTAGCCCGATCCCGCTGCATCGGCGTTTCTGTACACGACCCGGACGGGGGCCGGGAAGACTCGCTCTGCGCCAGAGGCCGGCTCACGAGACTTCCCGGCCTGGGGCTGGGCGGGGGCCGACGAGGCCCCCGGAGGCGAACGGCTTTTTGGGGAGGCCTCCGGGGACCTCCTCGGCCCCCGCCCTGTCGCTTGCGACAGCGCCTTCGACCGCTGCCACGAGCGCATC
>Ga0136633_1000126_pt1 | contig 53970 bp, 45 predicted proteins | sample AntDrymeUQ832206_2_FD_105494 | JGI IMG/M metagenome (GOLD analysis project Ga0136633, IMG submission 105494) | Polar desert sand microbial communities from Dry Valleys, Antarctica - metaG UQ83 (22.06) | ecosystem: Environmental > Terrestrial > Soil > Desert | place: Antarctica: Dry Valley... | reverse complement strand
CTGCTGGTCGTCCTGGCGATTGGCGTGCATCTGCATGAGCATCAGCAGGCGGTTGGTGCGCTCCTGGTTCTTCAGTCCGTAGCGGCGCGGGTGCAGCGCGTCACGGATCGGGTGGATCAGGCCGTCCATCGGCGAGGTCGACAGCGGCGTGTCCGGTGGACGCGTGCCCCGCAGCCCGCGGCGCGCGAACTGGTCTTCGACGATCCGGCCGGTGCCGTCCAGCCACCCTGCCAGCCGCGCGATGTCGGCGGCGTGCGCGTCGCTGACGAACGGCTTCCAGAACGACTTGCCGATGAACGCGACCTCGACGCGTGGTCGTAGCGCCTGGATCATCTCGCGGTGCTGCGGTTCGGTTTGCGCGATCTTGTCCATTAGCCCGGATCGTGCATGAAGCCCGCGTGATGTACGCGTTTGGCCGGTTGCGCGAGTGGCGGTGAGGTGAGCGGCGGCGGGTGGGGCAAGTTGAGGCTGTCGGTGGTCGGTCGCGGGCGCCTTGAGCGGTGTTCGTGGTCGTGCGCGGGCAGGCTTCGCGGGGCGTGGGCGCCGAGCAGTGCTGGTTGTCGTCGCGTGGCCCGGCGGCGGTCAGGCGGCGGGTGCTGGGAGTGCTTTGAGGCGCGCGAACGCGGTGGCGAGGTCGCGTGCCCACGGCCATGTGGCCTGGAGGCGCAGCGTGGCGGTGCGGGCGTGAAAGGCGAGGCGTGCGGCGACGTGTAGCAGCCGGTAGCGCAGGCGTTTGGGCTCGGCTTTGGCGAGCTCGCCGGTCAGCAGCAGCCGTTGGGTCCAGGCGATCAGGTCGTGCGCGATCAAGACGAGCTGTAGCCAGACGCGGTTGTGCTCGAAGTCTCGGAACGGCAGGTTGCGCAGCCCGGTGTCCTTGTCGTTGCGGATGTGATCCTCGACGCGGGCGCGGGCGCGATGATCACGCTCGAGGGCCGCGATCTCGCCGGGTTGGTCGGTCAGGATCGCTTGGAAGCGGTACCCGTCGACGTCGGTGAACGACAGTTGCGCTCCGGGGTGCGGTCGTTCGCGGCGCACGATCACGCGCGAACCCGCCGGCCAACTGCCCAGGTCAAGGTGCGTGGTGATCTCTGCGACCTGCCCGTTGGCGCGCTCGGAGTCGTCCTGATCGACCGCTGCGACCCAAGCGCTGCCGGGGATTTTGAGGATCGCGGCGCGCACCTGGTCGGTCAGGTCATAGCCGACGGAGTAACGGATCTGGCCCTCTCGCGCCCAGTCGAGCAGATCATGTGTGGCGCCGGCACTGTCGACCCTGAGCAGCAGCTCGATCTGTTCGATGTGCTCGGCGGAAATCTGCGCGATCGCGTGCTCGGCAACCGTGATCTGGTCAGCGGCGGTGTTTGACCCGGCGTTGCCTGGGCGCAGCTCGCCGCCGAGCGCTTCGCCGGTCTGATCGCTGTAGGCGAGCATCGGGTGAAAGCCGTAGCCGCCCTTGAAGTTGCCGGCCGCGCCCTCCTTGTCGGAATGCGCAGTGATCAGCGTCGCGTCGAGGTCGATCGTCAGCTTGGTCGGCGCGCCGATCAGCTTCCACGCCCGCGAGCGCGCTCGGGCGTGCGCGGCACGCAAGCGCTCAACACCGCCCGGATCACGGGCGAGCTGATCGATGAGCCGAAACGCCGTCGAGGACGACGCGACAGCCCCGAACAGCGGGGCCTGATCACGCATCGCTGCGAGGTCGGCGAGGCAGTCGCCGCCGTCGGCGAGCATCACCGCGAGATCGCAGATCACCTGGCCGGGATCGTGACGACCGCGCCGCTGACGCACCCCACCAAGGCCGATCGACAAAGCGCGCGTGAGCCCGGTCTTCTCCGCGACACCGCCCAGCAGCGCGCTGCCCGCATGCGACAGCAATCCCGCTCCGTCCGACGTGACTTCTACCGTGATCTGGCGCCCAGCGTGCGTCACCTTCATGGTGATCCTCCCGAGTCGGTCCTTCGCGCTTCGACACCACGAAGAATCCCTGCTCAGGCGGACAGTTCAGCGGCCCCGACCAACGGGGCCGCTGCCCGTTCATGCACGATCCGGGTTAGTGGCGGCGCCGACTTCGTGACGTTCCGGGGAAATCGCTTCCGGGGCATCCCCGCCGACGCGATCCAGGCGGGAAGCGTGATCGGCCACACGATCGAGGACAACACGTTCACCGACATCAGCGCGTTCGTGGATACGACCGAGCATTCCGACGCGATCCAGTACTACCAGCACTCGCAGGACCTCGTGCTGCGCCGCAACGTCTTTCGCAATACGCGCGGCCCGCTGGTCGGCGATCCTTCGGGCGGGACGCAGATCAACCCCACGATCGAGAACAACGTCTTCGTGAACCAGCGGGACTGGGGCTTGAAGCTCCTCAACGGGCGCAACGGCCGGCTCGTCAACAACACCGTCTGGAGCGCGGGTCTCGGCGTGGTCCTCGCGGGGACGACGGGCCTGGTCGCCGTCAACAACGTGTTCGAGAAGCTCTCCGCTCAGCCCTCGATGTTCGCCGTCGAGGACTACAACCTCATCGGGAGCGGCCTTCGCGACGGCGCCCATGATCTCGGGGGCACTCCGCGCTTCGCGGATACCGCCGCCGGTGACTTCCGGCTTCTCCCCGGGGGGCCGGGCATCGACGCGGGCACGAGCGACCACAACGCGCCGGTTCGCGACAGTGTCGGCAGCGCGCGCGTCGACACCGCGAACATTGCGAACACCGGCGGGGGAAGCAGCCCGTTCTACGACATGGGCGCGTACGAGTTCACAGGGACCACGCCGCCACCGCCACCGCCGCCGCCGGGCGGCGGTGGCTACAGCGAAGCCGTCATGGGCACGGCCGGGCTACTGTCGTACTGGCGCCTGGGAGAGCGGTCCGGCACCGTCGCGACAGACGCGAAGGGCGGACGGCATGGGACATACGTCAACGGCGCGGTGCTGGGAGCGGCGGGCGCTCTCGCGGGCGACGCCGACACCGCCGTCCAACTCGACGGAACCAACGACTCCGTGACGCTGCCCGCCCTGCCGTCGAGTGTCGACTTCACGGTGGAGGGCTGGCAGCGCATCAGCGCGCCGAAGACGACGAACAACACGCTGTACGGGAAGGCCGGGACGCTGCGGTTCATGCCGCGGCCGTCAGGGTTCTACGTCGGGGTGTGGCTGGGCGGGGTCGAGTACACGCTCCAGGGCTCCACCCCGTCGAACGCGGACACCTACGTCCACTGGGTTGTCGTGCGCTCCGGCGCGACGATGACGGTCTTCCGCAACGGCGTGCAGGTCGGTACGCGCGCTGGCCTGCCGGCCGCGACGGCCGCCTCCCTCACCGGCGAGATCGGCCGGACGGCGACGATATACGCGACGAGTGGCCGCATCGATGAAGTGGCGGTCTACGACCGCGCGCTGCCGTCGAGCACGCTGCAGTCGCACTACGACCTCGGCCGTGGGTGATCGCGGCTCGCGCACGCTCCCGCAGTCGCGCGGTCGGCGACCTGAGCGCAGGCATGTCATTCTCTGTGCCGATGACCGTTCCCTCTCTGTCGATGACCGTTCCCTTCTCCGACCTCGCTGCCGCCCACGCCGAAATACGCGACGAGATGGACGCCGTATGGCACCGCGTCCTGGGCTCCAGCGGCTTCATCCTCGGTGATGAGGTCGCCGCGTTCGAGCGCGACTTCGCCGCGCTGTGCGGGACCAAGCACGCCATCGGCGTCGGCAGCGGCGTCGAGGCACTGCACCTGATCCTGCGCGGCTACGACATCGGCCCGGGTGACGAGGTGATCGTCCCCGGCCACACCTTCATCGCCACCTGGCTCTCGGTCTCCTACGCCGGCGCCACACCGGTGCCCGTCGACGTTCAAGAGAAGACCGGCAATCTCGACCCCGCCCTCGTCGAGGCGGCGATCGGTCCGAACACGCGGGCGATCGTGCCCGTGCATCTCTACGGCCACCCCGCTGAGATGGACGCGCTGAGCACGATCGCGGTCGGGCACGAGCTGCACCTCATCGAGGACGCGGCGCAGGCGCACGGCGCGCGGCTGGACGGGCGTCGCGTGGGCGGCCTCGGCGACGCGGCCGCCTTCTCGTTCTACCCCGGCAAGAACCTCGGCGCGCTCGGCGACGGCGGCGCGATCACGACCGACGACGCGCCGCTCGCGCAGCGTGTTCGGCTCCTGCGCAACTACGGCTCACCGGCGAAGTACGTACATGACGTCCAAGGCTTCAACAGCCGGCTCGACGGTCTGCAGGCCGCGCTGCTCGCGGTCAAGCTCAAGACCCTGGAGGAGTGGAATGCGCGCCGTGGCGCGGTGGCCGCCTACTACCTCGAGGAGCTCGCGGGGCTGGACGGCCTGGTGCTTCCCCAGGTCGCCGACGACGTCGATGCCGTGTGGCATCTGTTCGTCGTTCGCCATGCCGACCGCGACGCGCTGCAGGCCGCCCTCGCCGAACGCGGGGTGCAGACGTTGATCCATTATCCGGTCGCGCCGCACCACACCGGCGCCTACAGCTCGATCGACGCCGAGCTGCCGGTGTCCGAGCGCTTCGCGGCCGAGGTGCTGTCCCTGCCGATGGGCCCGCACCTGAGCGCCGAGCAGCAGGAGCACGTCGTGTCGGCGGTTCGCGCGGCTCTGGCGGGGTAGTCACAGCCGCGGTGTGCGGCCGATGTCCCGGTGGCTACGATGGCACCCTTGAACGGTCCTGCCGCCCAGACCATCTGCTTTGACCTCGATGGGACGCTGTGTACGAACACGTTCGGCGAATACGAGGCCGCCGAGCCGTTCCCGTGGGCGATCGAGCGCCTCAACGATCTCGCGGCGGCAGGTCACCGGATCATCGTCTTCACCGCGCGCGGCACCGCGACTGGACTCGACTGGGAGGACGTGACGCGCGCCCAGCTCGGGCGCTGGGGCGCGCGATACCACGAGCTGCAGTTCGGAAAGCCGAACGCGGCTGTCTTCGTGGACGACCGCGCGGTGCATACCGACGCATGGCGTTCCGGTGACGCGTTCGCGCTGCCGGGGATCCTCGCTGACCCCGAGGGGGGTCAGAGCGCAGAGCTGCTGCCTGCGCCGATCCCGTCGTGCGTGACGACGGTCGTGGAGACCGGGCGGACGTTCGCCGGCATGCCGCTGCGGCTCGACGAGCATGTCCGGCGCCTGCGCGGGCGCGCGTGTACAGCCGGCCTGCCCCGGCCCCCCGTCGCGGAAGATCTCGAGGCGGCGGTGGTCGCGGCACTCGCACGTGCGGGTGACGGAGCAGCGGGTGACGTCATCTACACCGTCACGCTGTCCGACGCACCGGGCGCGGCGTACCTCGACACCATCATGCAGCGGCCGGCGCCCAGCGCGCAGGTGGCCGTTCGCCGTCTCGCCCAGGCCGTCGCGGGTCTCGCGCCGCTGCTCGCCGGCGCCGCCAATCCGATCGTGGGCGCGGTCACCGCCGAACGCGCGGGGGGCTGGCCGCTCGTCGTCGCGGAGGACGGCACGGTGACCGACGGACTGGGCGGCCGGCTCGCCGTGGTGAGCGACGGCGAGATCGTGATCGAATCCGCCGACAGCCCGCCCCCCATAGCTCTCACCTGGGTGCGCGAGCTTGCCGCGACCAGTGGCATCGCCGCCGTCGATGCCGCGCTCACGCAGGAGGACCTGGCGGCGGCCGACGAGATCCTGCTCATCGGGACGCCGTTCTGCCTGCTCCCGGTCGGAGCCCTGGACGACGAAGAGCTGCCGACCGCCGCCCCCGGCCCGGTTGCGCGCGCCCTGCTGGCGGTGTGGAGCGACCAGACCGGCATCGACCTCGCCGCGCAGATCGCCGTCCTGGCTGCCGGGCCCGATCGCCGATCGGTCATCGGGCAGTGAGCACCAGGGTCGTCGCCATCCCCGCTCGGCTGGGCTCGACGCGACTGGAGCGCAAGGTGCTCACGGACATCGCCGGGCAGACTCTGCTGCACCGGACACACGACGTCGCCGTGGCGGCGGGCGTGGGGTCGGTAGTGGTCCTCACCGACTCCGAGGAGGTCGCCGCCGAGGTACGCGCCTTCGGCGGCGAAGCCCTGCTCACGGCAGCGGAGCTCGATTCCGGCACGGCGCGCGTCGCAGCGGTCGTCGAGGTGCTGGACGCGGACATCGTCGTCAATCTCCAGGGCGACGCGCCACTGACCGACCCGTCCGTCGTCGCACGCAGCGCGCAGGAGGCCGGGGCTAGCGGCGCCGCAGTGACGATGGCGGTCTACGAACTCGAGCACCCCGCTGACCTGCACGATCCGAGCGTCGTGAAAGTCGTCCGCGGCCACGACGGGCGCGTGCTGTACTGCTCGCGGAGCGCGATCCCGCACGTGCGCGACGTTCCGACGGACCGCTGGACGGAGCGCGCCCACTGCCTCGGACACAGCGGGATCTACGCCTATAACCGATCGTTCCTGCAGCGGTTCCCCGAGCTTCCGCCGAGCCCGCTGGAAGACGCCGAGCGCCTCGAGCAGCTGCGCTGGCTGCAGGCCGGTCTACACGTGCACTCCTTTCTGGTGGAGCCCCAGGGCCCGTCGGTGGACACTGCCGAGCAGCTCGAGCGCGTGCGGGCGGCGTTCGCCCTGCGCGAGGGTCAGCCGACATGACGCGTGGCGCCGCGACCGGCGCGCTCACCGGACCCGCCGCCGCCGCGCGCGTGCCCGCGCCGACGGCCGGCGGTCAGCACCTCGACGTCGGCCGTCGGACGCTCGTCGACGAGATCGCCGCGCTACAGCGCCTGCACGACGGTCTCGGCGAGCGCTTCGTCGCCGCCGTCGAGCTGATCGCCGGGATCGACGACGGCAAGATCCTCGCGCTCGGCGTCGGCAAGTCCGGGCTCGTCGCCCAGAAGCTCGCCGCGACGCTGCGCTCGGCCGGCCTGCCGGCGCTGTACCTCAGCGCCTCGGACTCGCTGCACGGAGATCTCGGCGTCGTCGGCCCGCGGGACGCCGCGCTGCTGCTGTCCAAGAGCGGAGCGACGAGCGAGCTGCTGACGCTCGTGCCCCACCTGCGCGCGCGCGGTGTGAAGCTGATCGCGATCGCCGGCACGGCCGGCTCTCCGCTGGCCCGCGCGGCCGACATCGTGCTCGACGGCTCGGTCGAGCGCGAGGGCTGCCCGCTGGACGCCGCCCCGATGGCGAGCGCGCTCGTCGCCTCGGCGATCGGCGACGCGCTCGCGGCCGCGGTGATGCGCGCGCGCGGCTTCACGGCCGAGGACTTCGCGCGGTTGCATCCGGCCGGCGCGCTCGGCGCGCGGCTGACGATGAGCGTCGCCGACGTCATGCGCCACGGCGACGAGCTGCCCCGGATCGCGCAGGACGCGAGCCTCAAGGAGGCGGTGCTGGAGATCACGCGGACCGGCTACGGCGCCGTCTGCGTGCTCGACGACGATGAGCGCCTCGCCGGCTTCATCACCGACGGCGACCTGCGCCGCCGGCTGCTGGAGATCGACGACATCGCCGCCGTGCCGGTGCGCGACGTCATGAGCACGGACCCGCTCACGGTGCCCCCCGAGCTGGCGCTGTCACAGGCTCTGCTGCTGCTCGAGCAGCGCAAGAAGGCGCTCATGACGGCGCCCGTCGTGCGCGACGGGCGCTGCGTCGGGCTGTTGCGCCTGCACGACGCGGTGCGCGCGCACCTGCCGAGCTGATGCGCGCTGCGGCCGTCGAGATCGCCCCCGGCGTCGCGATCGGCGACGGGCGCTTGGCGATCCTCGCCGGCCCCTGCTCGATCGAGAGCCGTGCGCTGGCGCTCGAGGTCGCCGAGCAGCTCGCCGGCCTGTGCGCGCGGCTCGAGCTGCCGCTCGTCTTCAAGGGCAGCTTTGACAAGGCCAACCGCACAGCCGGCACATCGTTTCGCTCGATCGGGATGCAGCCGGCGCTGGCGATCCTCGCTGAGGTCCGCGAGCGCTTCGGCATCCCAGTGATAACCGACGTGCACGAGACCTGGCAGGTCGCCCCCGTCGCCGAGGTCGTCGACCTGCTGCAGATACCCGCCTTCCTCTGCCGCCAGACCGACCTGCTGCACGCCGCCGGCGCGTCGGGCCGCGCGGTCAACATCAAGAAGGGCCAGTTCCTGGCGCCCGCGGACATGGCTTACGCGCGCGACAAGGTGCGCGAGGGCGGCGGCGAGCGCGTCACGCTGACCGAGCGCGGGACGTCGTTCGGCTACCACGACCTCGTCGTCGACTACCGCGGCCTCAGCACGCTGCGCGCGCTCGCGCCGGTCGTCTTCGACGCGACCCACAGCGTGCAGTCGCCGGGCGGCGCGGGCGGCTCGTCGGGCGGCCGGCGCGAGCTCGTCGCCCCGCTCGCGCGCGCCGCGGTCGCCGTCGGGGTCGACGCGCTCTTCATCGAGACCCACCCCGACCCCGACGACGCGCTCAGCGACGGGCCGAGCATGGTCCCGCTGGCGCAGATCGGCGCGCTGCTTCAGACCTGCCGCGCTCTCCACGCTACGCTCACGGAGTCATCGAGCTGCCGGGGGCAGGCGCCGCCCTGATCCGGAAGCGGTCCATCACGATCGACTGGTTGAGGTCGGGCCGGTACGGATCGTCGGCGCCGCGATGGCCGAAGACGAAGATCGTCCCGTCGGCGGCCTGCACCGAGCGCGGGTAGTAGCCGGTCGTGTGCGTCCCGGACGCGAACGGCAGCGGCCTCCAGCTGCGCCCCGCGTCGACGGTGTAGTGCACGCCGGTCGTCGCGAGGTCGACGATCACGCTCGCATCGCCGGCGCCGTCCACGCGCGCGGTCAGCAGCTCCGGGTGACCGGAGTGCGGCAGCTGCTCGGGAGCCTGCATCGGCTGCTCCATGATCCAGCCGTCGTCGTCGTTCGGCGTGCCGGTGGTGGTCGTCGTCCCGTCCGCCCCCCGCGCCAGCCGCGCCTGCGCGCGGATCTGCTCGCCGTCGCGGAGCGTGCGCATGACCGCCAGGAGGTCGCCGTCGCCGCCGGGAATCTCGGCTACGTCCCACTCCAAGGGCCGCAGCGCATCGTCCGGGACCGTCAGGGCGCTGCGCCAGGTCGTCCCCTCGTCCGTCGAGCTCAGCAGCAGCCCACGATAGCGGCTGAGGTTCGTCGAGGCGGGCGGTCCGACCGACCCGAGCCCGATCAGCCGGCCGTCGCTCAGCCGACGGATGCGCGATAGCTGGTAGGTATGCTTGCGGGGGTCGAGGATCACCCCGTTGCCGAACTTGGTCGGCACGTCGACCCAGCGCTCCTCCCCCGGCGCCAGACGCTGCAGGAAGGCCGTCGCGGGCCGCCCGCCGTAGGCCGTGACGCCCTGCAGGTCGGCGCCGTTGACGCGCCGCAGCAGCGTGCCCTCGCGCACGCCCGCGCCCGAGTCCGCGCGCAACGCGATCGTCGGCTGCGGCGTGAACGGGATCGGATGGGTGCCGATCACATCGCCGGCGTGGACCGGCCGCCAGGTCCTGCCCCCGTCCGTCGTGGAGCGGACGATCTGCGTGCTGCGGGCCCGCGCGAAGCTCGCCGACGGCGTCACGGAGCCGACGACGACCGATCCGTCGCAGCTCTTCGGGTACGGAGCGGTGGGCCCGGTCGTGCGCATGAAGGCGTGCATGACCGTGCGCCCGTCGCCCATGATCCATGTCCCCGTCCAGGCCGTGTACTTGCCGAGCGCCTTGCCGGTGTCGGGGTGCTCGGCGGGCTCGCAGTGATGGCCGGGGTTCCAGTATCGGTCGGTCCTCGGCGCCGTCGCGTTGGGCTGCGCGGAGCGGAAGACGACCTCGCCGAGCTGGTCGTCGGCGGTGACCACTGGTTGCGCGAAGGCGGGCGGCGACCGATGCTCTTCGTCGGAGCCCGTCAGCACGACGGCCGCCACGACCGCCGCCACGACGACGACGAGTAGCGGGCTCCAGACGCGCGTCACCGAGTGCCGGTGTCGCCAGCGGACATTCGCATCCGACGATTGTGCCGGATCGCGATCGTCTAGGCTGCCAATCGCCCAACGCAACCCAGAAAGGCGTCAGATGCCCGCGCCCCACCGGATCTTCATCGGCTACGACCCGTCGCAGCACATCTCCTACGAGGTCCTGCGCTTTTCGCTGCACAAGCACGCCTCCGAGCCGCTGGACATCCAGCCGATCGACGCCGAGCGGCTGACCGACTGGAACCGCGCGTCCGATCCGCTTGCCTCGACGCCGTTCACGTACACGCGCTTCCTCGTCCCGTACCTCGTGGACTATGAGGGGATCGCGCTGTTCATGGACGGCGACATGCTCGCCCTCGGCGACATCAGCGAGCTCTTCCGTCTCCCGATGGACGACCTCGCACTGCGCGTGCGCCAACACGACTACAGCCCGAGCGAGACCGTGAAGATGGGCGGCAAGGTCCAGACGCAGTACCCGCGCAAGAACTGGTCGAGCCTGATGCTGATGAACTGCGCGAAGCTCACGGCCTGGACGAAGGAGGCCGTCGAGACGCAGACCGGCGCCTGGCTGCACCGCTTCGAGGCGATCCCCGACGAGCAGATCGGCGATATCTCCGAGGAGTTCAACGTCCTCGACCACATGACGGGCCCGACGAAGCTGCTGCACTACACGTCCGGTGGGCCGTGGCTGGAGGGCTGCGAGGGCTGCGACCACGCCGACCTCTGGCACTCATACCGCGAGAAGCACGAGGTCGCACACGCTGCGTCCTAGCCGCGGCGCGCACGCGATGACCCTCGTCCTCGACGCGCCGACTCGTCGCGGCGCGGCGGCCTGACGTGCCGATCCCCGCCCGCCCCCTGCTCGCCATCGTTCCCGCCCGCGGCGGGAGCAAGGGCGTCCCGAACAAGAACCTGCGCTCGCTGGGCGACCGGCCCCTGATCGCGCACACGCTGGAGACCATCACGGCGGCGGACGTCGCCGACCGCCTGATCGTCTCCAGCGACCACGAGCCGGTTCTGCGCTGGGCCGAGCTGCACGGCTATGAGGCGCGCGAGCGCCCGGCCGAGCTCGCGACCGACGAGGCGACGATCTCTTCCGTCGCCGCGCACCTCGCAGACGAGCTCGACTGGGCCGGCGACGTTGGCGTCTTCCAGCCGACGTCGCCCTTTCGCTCCGTCGACTCCGTCCGGCGCGCCATCGAGGTGTTCGCCGCCGCCGACGTCGACTCGCTCGCGTCGGCCGTCCGCGAGCCGCACCTCTTCTGGCGCGACGCCGACGGCGACCTCGCGACCGCGCAGCCGCTCTTCGACGGGCGCGTGAACCGCCAGTACGCCCGCCACCACGTCCTGCGCGAGACGGGCTCGATCCAGCTCATCCGCGCGAAGGCGCTGCGCGCCGGGCGCGAGATCGTCACCGACCGTCACGTCCTGTTCGAGACGGCGCCCGGCGAGTCGCTCGACATCGACACGCCCGACGACCTCGTCGTCGCGCGACGGCGCGTCGCGCGCGGCACGGTCGTCTTCCGGCTGCGCGCGAACGCGCGCGTCGGCTCGGGGCACGTCTACCACTGCCTGCAGCTCGCCGACGAGCTCGCCGACCAGCGGCTGTGCTTCCTGCTCGTCGACTGCGACCCGTTCGTCGGCGAGCTGATCGCCGAGCACGGCTACCGGCACCGGGCCGAGACCGACCTCGCGGCCGACCTCGCGGCGCTCGCCGGACCGGGCACCGCGAACCTCGTCGTCAATGATGTTCTCAACACGACCGAGCGCGAGGTGCTCGTCCAGCGCACGGCGGGCTACCGGGTGGTCAACGTCGAGGATCTAGGGCCCGGCGCGCGCCTCGCCGACTGGGTCATCAACGCACTGTACCCCGCCGATCCGGGGTCCGACGACAACGTCTCCTCCGGCCACGACTACGCGACGCTGCGGACGGAGTTCCAGCACCTCCCGCTGAAGGATATCCGCCCCCGCGCGCAGCGCGTGCTGATCACCTTCGGCGGCACCGACCCGACGCGCCTCGGCCCGCGCTGCGCGCGGCTGCTGTGCGATCTCGGCGTCGAGATCCGCGTCGTCGTCGGCCACACGGCGCCCGACGACGACTTCCCGGACGGGATCGAGGTCGTCCACCGCGTCCGCAGCATGGCGGCGGAGATGATGGCCGCCGACCTCATCCTCACGTCGGCCGGGCGAACGGTCTACGAGGCGGCGGCGACGGGCACGCCGGTCGCCGTCCTCGCGCAGGGCGCGCGCGACGCGACGCACGCGCACCTCGACTTCCACTCGGGCGTCATCTTCCTCGGCATCGGGCCGCTCGTCGACGACGCGCACATCGTCGACGTCGTCCGGCGCCTGCTCGCCGACCACGGCCTGCGGACCGAGCTCTCGCACCGCCTGCGCGACTCGCTCGACAACCGCGGCGCCGCGCGGATCGGGCACCGCATCCGCGGGTTGCTGCGGGGACTCGACGAATGAGCGCCGTGACGATCGAGGTCGAGGGGCACGCACCGCTGCGCGAGGGCGCATGCCGCGTCATCGCGGAGGCCGGCGCGAATCACAACAACTCCGTGCGACAGGCGATCGAGATGGCGCGCGCGGCCGCCGACGCCGGCGCCTGGGCAATCAAGTTCCAGCTCTACAAGGCCGATGCGATCGCGGTGCCGCATTCGCCGAAGTACTGGGACGACCCGTTCGGGACGCAGACGCAGCACGAGGCCTTCCAGGTCTCCGATCGGCTCGCCTACGCTGCGTACGGCGAGATCGCGGCGGCCTGCCGCGATCTCGACATCGCGTTCTTCGCGACGCCGTTCGACCTCGCGGCCGTCGCCGCGCTCGAGACTATCGGCACGCCGATGTACAAGATCGCCAGCGGCGACATCACGCACAGGCAGCTCATCGAAGCCGTCGCCGCGACGGGCCGCCCGGTCCTGCTCGCGACGGGCGCGTCGACGGCGGCGGAGATCCACCAGGCGATCGCGTGGAGCGGGCTCGGGCCGGACCGGCTCTGCCTGATGGCCTGCACGCTGACGTACCCGACGCCCGACCATGACGGCCACTTCGCGCGGATCGCGTCGTTCCGGCGCGAGTTCTCGCCGTACCTGATCGGCTTCTCCGACCACACGCGCGGGCCCGCGGGCGCGTGGATGACGGCCGCCCTCGGCGGCGTCTGCATTGAGAAGCACTACACGCTCGATCAGGCGCTTCCCGACATCCCCGACCACGCCTTCAGCGTCGAGCCGGCCCAGCTTGCGGAGATGGTGGCCGCCTGCGACCGCGCGGCGGTCCTGCGCGGCGAGGAGTGGATCGGTGTGCGCGACTCCGAGCTGCCGGCTCGTGCCAACGCTCGCCGCTCGCTCGTCCTGGAGCGCGACGTCGCGTCCGGCGTGCCGCTGACCGCCGGCGATCTCGGCGCCAAGCGTCCCGGCACGGGCATCGCCCCGGCCGAGCTGACGCGCGTCGTCGGCGCGACGCTGCGCGAATCCCGCCAATGCGGCACGGTGCTGTCGGAGGAGGACCTCGACGACCCGGCGACCGGGTAGCGGTTGCTACCGAGCGCGCGAGAATCGCCGAGCGAGGACGCCGAGCGCGGAGCGAGCGACTGCCACGATCCGGCTCAGGCCCTGGAGGCGAACCTCTGCGATGATAAGCCACGGCGCGAGCGCGATGCCGAAGAGCGCGAGCTTGGCGGTCGCGGTGAACGCGTCGGGAAGCAGCGGGCCCGCGCCCGAGCCGAGCAGCCCCTCGATCCCCCACAGGGCGCTGCAGACGTAGGCGAGCACGACTAGCAGCTCGCCGACGTGGACGATCGTGCGGCGGGCCCCGAGCATCATCGTCAGGCCGTACCCGCTCGTGACGAGGAACGCGAACACGTAGCTGGCGACGGTGGCGACGGCCGCGCCCTCGATCCCCCGCTCGAGGACCGCGACCGCTACGTAGTTGGCGCTCGCGTTGACGCCCAGGCAGAGCGCGACGAGGATCAACAGCGGCCGTCGGCGGCCGGCCGTCAGCATCGCCTTGATCGGCAGGTTGCACAGCGCCATCACGAAGCTGCCGGCGACCATCACGTGGATGACGCCGATCGCCGGCTCGAACGCCGGCAGCGCGTGACGGATCAGGACCGGGGTCACGAAGAAGGCGCCCCCGACGAACGCGGGCACGAGTATGTAGGCCAGCAGCCGTTGCGCGTCGGCGACGTGGCGCGACAGTGACGTGACGTCCTGGGTCTTGCCGAACAGCTCGGCCATGCGCGGAAACAGCGCCTGCCCGACGCTGCGCGGCAAGTGCAGGACATAGCTCGTCACCGAGATCGCCAGCGCGTAGTAGCCGAGGCTCTCGACGTCGATGAAGCGGGCGATGATCAAAATGTCGATCCCCATGAACAGCAGCCACAGCTGGCTGAAGACCATGATCGGCAGCCCGAATGCGATCAGCTCGCGCAGCCGGGCCGGCTTGACCCGAAACCGGAACGCCGGGCGTCGCACGCTCGTCAGGCCCAGCCGCGCGTAGTAGGCCAGCGATACGAGCGCTGCCGCGACGGTCCCCGCGAACATGCCGTAGAAGCCCCACAGCGCGACGAGCGCGGTCTGGATCGTGAGGCCGACCAACGCCTGCAGCACGACCGCCGTCGAAGCCGGCCTGAACCGGCGCGTCGCATGCAGCAGCCCGTAGTGCGCGTCGGCGAGCCAGCGCAGCGGGCCGGTCGCGCCGAGCAGGACGAGACCCCACCGGATCTCGGGCGCCCAGCCGGCGCCGAACGCGAGCGCGAAGGTCGCCAGGCAGATGCCGAGTGCCGCCATCATGACGAGCGAGAACGAGTAGCCGGTGTCCGAGAGCTCGACCGCGCCCGCGTAGTCCTCGCGCCCGCGGTGCAGGGGGATCTGCCTGCCCGTGCCCTCGAACGCTCCGATCGAGACGAACTTGGAGAGCTGCCAGAAGGACTGCATCAGCGCCCAGTAGCCGGTCCCGACCGGACCCAGCAGGCCCTTCTGGATCAGACCGGAGAAGAACGTCAGCGTCTGCGCCGCATAGGCCGACATCGTGATCACGGACGCGTCGCTGATCGCGCTGCGGTGCTGCCCCGGAGCCGTCGCCGCCAGCCCGGCGTCGCCGGAGGGAAGCGAAGCGGGCGGCCCGGCCGTGTCCCTGGCAGGCATATCGGCGGGAGGCGTGGCCATCGGCGGCCAGGATAGTCGCCGCCGATCCCAGCGAGACGCCTATGCGGCGCTCGCGGCTCGTGCAGGCCCCGCACGAACCGCTATCCGATGATCTCCATGATCCGGTCGACGCTGTCACTCCCCTGCTGCTCGGGGTGGGCGCCCAAGGCGGCGAGGAGCGCCTCGCGACCACCGATCTGCGCACCGGTGCTCCATGCCGCGACGATACTCTGAAGCTGCTTCGCCGAGTTCGGCATCGGGACGTCGGTCGATCCGTCCAGCGGCGGCTCCCACGCGTAGCCAGTCATGTTGAGCACGATCACCGGAACACCCACCAGCGCCGCCTGAAAGCTCACGGTGGAAGCCGTGCCGACGCACAGGTCAGCCTGTATGAGAGCCTCCAGGATCGGTAGGCGGGAGTCGACCCGGACGCCGGGGTAGTCGCGCGCGATCCGCGGAGCGGCGCGCCGGCTCTCGGCCGGGTGGGGACGCAGCACGATCTGCGCATCCGGGCAGGCCGCGCGGATCCCCTCGACGGCGGCCGCGTAGTGGCGTACCACGTAGCGCTCGTCGATCATCGCTGTCGTGGTCTCTGTGGCGCGACCGACGACGATGACGCGCGGCGGGCCATCGGGCGCGACCACCGCGCGCTTCACAGCGAGAGTCTCTGGATAGCCGACGACATGCAGCGCGCCGCGACCGTCGTGATATGTCGGCCCGAACGTCTGTGACCACAGGGCGATGTCATCGGCCACCTGCATGTCGACCAGCGTGTGCCGAATCGGATAGGCGCCGTGCGCCAGCAGCAATGTCCGCACGCCGCAGGACCGCGCGACGTGCGCGACGAGGCGCATGTCGGGCTCCATGTCGGACGGGATCACCACCCGCCGCACGTGACCGCTCGTCAAGGCGCGTCGCAGGACGCCGGCGGCGGCGAGGTCGGCTGCCGCGCGCCGCCGCGCCAGCGCCGCCGCCCGCTCGTGCAGCACCGGTCCAAGCGCCAAGCCGTCGACGTCGATCGACGGTGGCGGTCCGAGTGCCGCGAGCAGCGCGTCCGCGCGCCGTGTCGCCCAGCGGCGGCGCAGCGGGCCGGCCGTGCCCAGCCAGCCACCCTGGGCGGCTGCGCGCAGCGACCGCAGCGGCCGCTGCGGCGGCTTGGCAACCGCGAACGCCGGCCGTTGCCCCGGCGTCGACAGGAGCCGATCGAACAGCGCCATCAAGGGCCAGTAGCCGAACACGAGGACGCTGTCGGAGCGCAAAACGGTGGGCACGCCCGCCGAGCGAGCCACGCCGATCGCCGATCGCCGCAGCGCCGCAGCCGCGCTCAGGGACGGTCTCGGCGCGTCCGGCGGGTCGACCGCGGGCGCCACCGTCCGGGTCAGCTGCAACGGGATGTCCGCGACGCGGGAGACCTCCTCGAGCAGCGCCCGGAGGCTCTGGTCGCCGCCGGCCAGCGAGATCACGCCGGGACGCAGCGCGACCAGCGCGGAGCGCACAGCGATCGCATGGCGCACAGTCGGCAGGAAGACCTTGAGGATAAGGTCTGTCTCCCACAACCAGGCCAGCGACAGGTCGCCTACGGTCAGCGCTTCGCCACATGCCCGCTGCCACTCGGCGAGCGCCGCGAGGGCGAGCTCGTCGATTCGCCGGCGCTCCGCGACCGGCACGTGATCGATCGCCAGGGTGCCGTCGGGCAGGTCCAGGCCGTCGGCTGCGTCGATCTCCAGGACGAGGTCGCAGCCCCGGCGAAGCCCCGCGGCCGAGCGGCCGTCGAGCGACGCATGCACATGGAGCTGGGAACGGGTCAAGTCCTCAAACGGGGTCGCTCGTCGAGGTCGTCGGAAGACCCTGGGCGAGAGGTCGAGCGGCTATGTTATGGCGGTGCGACCGGGATCACTGGGATCGCCTCGGATGACGATCGACGAGGCCGCGATCGCCGCGGTGCTGCGCCGTCTTGACGCGAAGCCGGGGCCGATGCTCGTGCACTCCGACCTCAGGCGCTGCCTCGGTCTGCGCGGTCGCAGCCGCGACGAGAAGCTCGAGACGCTGCTCCGGGGCCTCGAGAACGCGGTCGGCGACGGGCCGCTGCTCGTGCCGGCGTACACCTACAGCTACTGTCGCGGAGAGGACTTCGACCCGGCGCGCTCGCCCAGCATGGTCGGCGCGTTCGGCGAGTGGCTGCGCGGACAGCCGGGCAGCCGCCGCACGACGGACCCGATCTACTCGATCGTCGTTCGCGGCACCCTGCCGCCGGCCTGGGAGCAGCGGCTGTTCTCGACCGGCGACAGCGACTGCTTCGGGCCCGACAGCGGCTTCGCCTACCTGCGCGAGGCCGACGCGCAGATCCTCTTCTTCGGCGTCGCGGCCACCGCGAACACGTTCGTGCACCACCTCGAGCAGATCCTCGGCGTCGGCTACCGTTACCTGAAGGACTTCACCGGCCGCGTGATGACGCCGACTGGCGCGACGCCGACCCGCGCCAGCATGTTCGTCCGCGACCTCGCGTCCGACGTCGAGGTGTACTTCGTCCCGCTCGTCGAGGCGCTGCTGCGCGAAGGCGGCGCGAAGGCCGGGCAGATCGAGGGAGGCCCCGCGCTCGTGCTGACGAGCGCCTGCGCGGTCGAGCGTTGCGTACGACGCGAGATCGCCGCCAACCCGGACTTCTTGCTGCGCCGTGGCCACCCGCGGGCGCTCGCCGCCTGATGGCAGCGGCCATCCCCGGAGCGACGGTGGGCGAGTCCATGCATGCCCTCGCCACCGAGCTGTTCCCGATCACCCGCAGCCTCGCCGGCCCGGGCGTGCGCGAGTCGCTTGACATCCTCAAGCGCTACGCGGGTCCGATGGAGCGCCATCGCTTCGCCAGCGGCGAACAGGTCCACGATTGGACGATCCCCCGCGAGTGGGTCATCCGCGACGCGTGGATCCGCGACCCTGCCGGCGAGCTGGTCGTCTCCTTCGCCGACTCCAATCTGCACGTGGTCAGTCACAGCGTCGGAGTGCATCGCCACATGCCCCTCGCCGAGCTGCAGGAGCACCTGTTCAGCATCCCCGAGATGCCCGATGCCATCCCCTACCGGACGAGCTACTACAACGACTGGTGGGGCTTCTGCCTGACCGACCACCGGCGCGCCACGCTGCGCAACGGCACCTACGAGGTGATGATCGACGCTGAGCTCGTCGCCGGCGAGCTGGTGATGGGCGAGATCGTCGTCCCGGGTACCTCGGGCTCCGAGATCCTGCTGTCAACGTACTGCTGCCACCCGTCGATGGCCAACAACGAGCTGTCGGGCCCCGTCGTCGCCGCGCAGCTCGCGCGCTCGCTGCGCGCCGGACCGACGCCGCGGCACACGTACCGGATCGTCTTCCTGCCCGAGACGATCGGCTCGATCGCCTACCTGTCGCGCTTCGGCGAGCGGCTGCGCGAGCGGCTGGTCGCCGGCTACGTGATCACCTGCGTGGGGGGTCCGCACGAGTTCACGCTCAAGCCCTCGCGCCGAGGCGACACGTTGGCCGACCGGATCGCGCGCAACGTGCTCGTGCATAGCGACGTCGACCACTTGGAGATCGACTTCTACCCCGCCTGCTCGGACGAGCGCCAGTACTGCTCGCCCGGCTACGACCTGCCGGTCGCCCTCCTCATGCGCTCGGCGCCCGGCCGCTTCCCGGAGTACCACACGTCGCTGGACGACCTCGAGCTCGTCACTCCCGAGGCACTGGCCGAGAGCTACGGCGTCTACCGGGCGATCATCGACGCGCTGGAGGCCAACGAGCGCTTCGCGGTCACGGTCACCCACGGCGAGCCCCAGCTGAGCAAGCGCGGCCTGTACCCGACGACCGGTGCCGAGCCGACGGTCGCGCAGGAGAAGGCGGACATGATGTTCCTGCTCAACTACCTCGACGGGCGGCCCGACCTGCTCGCCGCGGCCGAGCGCTCCGGGCGGCCGATCGCCGTGCTGCGGGCGATGGTCGACCGGCTGGCCGCCCACGACCTCCTGCGCCGAGTCGGCGATGGCGAGCCCGCCCAGTAGCGCGCTCCTTCGCGATCCGCTGAGATCGTGGCAGCCCCGACCTCCACACCACGCCTCGACGCCCGCGGGCCCGATCCGGGCGAGGCGCTGTCCCATGCCCGGCCCCGACGACCAGGACGACCAGCGCGACTACGAGCGCTCGCGGACCATCTCGACGACCGCCAGGCGCGGGTCGCCGCCCGGGCTCGTGGCGCGCTGCTCGAAGCCCTCGGATTCATACAGGTAGATGACGTGCGCATCGGCACAGCGAGCGTCGACCCGGCATCGGGTCAGTCCGCGGCGCGCGCCGGCGGCGACGAACTCCCGCACGAGTATCCGGCCCAGGCCGCGGCCGCGCTGCTCACGCGTGACCCACAGTTTCGACAGCAGCCACTGGTCGGCCTCGATCGGCCGGCGCACGTCGGCCACCTCGGCGGCGCGGCGCAGCAGTGCGGGCCGCGCGGCGCGGTCGACAACGGCGAGCGCGGCGACGCCGTCGGCCCGCGCGCAGGTGGGCATGTCGGCGCCCTCGACGCCGACGAACGCGCCGAGCACCGCGTCGCCCTCCTCGAGCACGGTGATCCGCCGCAGCGCCAACTCGGAGCGCTCGCCGGCCATCCAGCGCCGCACGGCGCGACGCGCGACCTGCGCATCGCCGAACAGCCAGTCCAGGTACGGGTTGCCGGCCTCGTGAAGGCCGGGCGCAAGCACGTCGATGAGCCGCTCGGCGTCGGGGTCGTCGGCCAGCGCGCGCAGACGCCGGCTCACGGCCCGCCGGCGGCGCCGAGCTGCTCGGCCACGAAACGGCAGAACGTCCCGAGCACGGTCAGCCCCTCGGGGTCGAGCTCCTCGAAGTCGATCTCCACGCCGAAGCGCTCCTCCACAGTGGATATCAGCTCGAGGATGCCGAAGGAGTCGATGACGCCGGCCTCCATCAAGTCGATGTCCGCGTGGGCGGTGGCGGGATCGATGCCGGCCTGGGCCAGCGGCTCTGCCAGGGTCGCAAGGACGCAGTCGCGGACGTCCTGGGCGTCGACTTGGGTCATGGGGCGCTCCCGTCGGTCGGATTCTCCAGCCACGCGGTCAGGGCCGCGCGATCGATCTTGCCGTTGGCGTTCTTGGGCAGCTCGGACACGGCATGGATGTGGCGCGGCACAGCGTGGCCGAGCAGGCGCTCCCGCAGCGCGACGCGGACCGCGTCGACATCGACGTTGTCGCCCTCGACGAAGGCGGTCACGGCGGTCGGGCCCGCCTCGGAGACGGGCCAGCCGATCGCCGCCACCCCGTCACAGCCGGACGCCTCGCGCAGGACGGCTTCGACCTCGCCGAGCTCGAAGCGCTCGCCGAAGATCTGGACCTGGTAGTCGACGCGGCCTAGGAAGATGATCGGGTCGTCGTCGCCACGTGGCCGCCGCGCGCGGTCACCCGTGCGGTAATGCACCGTGTCCCGGCCCGGCGGTACGACGAAGGCGCGCGCGGTGCGCCCGGGGTCGCGCCAGTAGCCCTGCGAGACCTGCGGGCCGGCGACCAGCAGCTCGCCGATCTCGCCGGGCGGCACCTCGCGCAGCTCCTCGTCGGCGATCAGTGCGGCCAGGCCGGGCAGCGGACGGCCGATCGGCACCGTGCCCATCTCGTAGGGCGGGTCGTCGGGATCGTGGCGATGGACGATGCAGACATCGGTCATCTCCGTCGGCCCGTAGAGGTTCTCGACGGTGGAGTTCGGGGCGGCGACGAGCCACGCCTGGGCGAGCTCGAGCGGCAGCGGCTCGCCGGCGAATAGGCTCCAGCGCAGCGACGGGTAGCGGCCGGGCTTGAGCTGACCGAAGCGGCGCATGAAGATCGCCGTCGACGGCACAGAGAACCAGATCGTCAGCTCGCGCTCGGCCAGCCAGCGACCCGGCTTGACCAGCGTCCGGCGTTCTGGACAGCACACCCGCGCGCCGCGCTCCCATGCGCAGAACAGGTCGAAGATCGAGTTGTCGAATGTCAGCTCGGCGGTCTGCGAGAAGCGATCGGTCTCGTCGACCACGTAGCGCTCGGTCATCGCGGAGACGTAGTGACGGACGTTGGCGTGGCTGATCATCACGCCCTTCGGGGCACCAGTGCTGCCTGACGTGAACATCAGGTAGGCAAAGGCCTGCGGGTCCAGCTCGACAGCCCGGCGAGCGTCGGCGGCCGGCAGGTCGCTCGGGCCAACGATCCGGTGGTCGGGCAGCGCGGCGGCCAGGTCGCCTGCCGACGCGTGATCGCCGCCCTCGAGGATGACCGTGCGGGGCTCGAGCCCTGCGAGCACCTCGGCCAGCTGCGCGGCGCCCGTGGGGTCGCAGACGACCGTGCGCGCCTGGGAGCGCTCGAGCATCAGTCGTGTGCGCTCGGTCGGGTAGGTCGGGTTCAGCGGAACATAGCCGTGGCCGGCGAGCAGCGCCCCGAGGACGCCCGCGAAGGCGGCCGGGGTGCGGTCGGCGAGCACGGCGGTCAGCGGCGTGCCAACCTCGTCGGCGTCCTGCACCGCAGCGGCAACGCGCCCGGCGCGCTCGGCCAGCTCGTCGTACGTCAGTGCGGAGCCGGCCGCCTCCAGAGCACAGCGCGACCCGCAGCGCTGGACCGAGCGCAGGAACCCGTCTTGCAGCGCCGCCATGCTCAGCTGTCCCCGTCCAGCGTCGCGACGAGCGCGCGCCGGTCGACCTTGCCGTTGGCGTTCAACGGAAGCTCCTCGAGCATGTGCAGACGGCGCGGAATCATGTGGCGCGGCAGGCTGTCGCGCAAGCGCGCGCGCAGCCGCTCGGCGTCGGCCCCGTCGACGCCGCCCACGAACGCCTCGATCCCGTCGACGCCGGTCGCCGTCCGCGGCCAGCCGACACAGGCGACGGACTCGCTGCCGGACTCCCTGCGGATCGCCGCCTCGACCTCGCCGAGCTCGATCCGGATCCCGTGGATCTTGACCTGCTGGTCGGCGCGTCCGAGGTAGCTGAGCGGGCCGCCGGGCGCGGCCGGCCGGCGGACCCGGTCGCCCGTGCGGTAGTGGACCTCGGTGCGGCCCGGCGGGGTGACGAAGGCCTCCTCGGTACGCGCGGGGTCGCGCCAGTACCCGCGCGCCACCTGCGGACCCGCGACCAGCAGCTCGCCGATCTCGCCGGGACCGACCTCGCGCAGCTCATCGTCGGCGACGAGCACCGTTAGCCCGGGCACGGGGCGCCCGATCGGGACCGTGCCCTGCTCGTCGTCGCCGGCCGCGGCGGCGTCGAAGCGGTGCAGGACGCAGACGACGGTGACCTCCGTCGGGCCGTAGAGGTTCTCCACCGTCGAGTTGGGCGCAGCGGCCTGCCAGGCACGTGCGAGCTCAACGGGCAGCGCCTCGCCCGCGAAGAGGCTCCAGCGCAGGGCCGGGAAGCTGCCGGGCTTGAGCTGACCCAGGCGCCGCATCAGGATGCCCAGCGAGGGCGCCGAGAACCACAGCGTCAACCGCGCGTCGCGGATCCAGCGCCCGGGCTTGAGCAGCGTCCGCCGGTCCGGGCAGCAGACGCACGCGCCGACCTGCCAGGGACAGAACATGTCGAACACGGACACGTCGAAGGTGGGCTCGAACATCTGCGAGCAGCGGTCCTCTTCGGACAGCCCGTAGCGCTCGACCATCCGCTCGACGTAGTGGCGGGCGTTGGCGTGGCTGATCATCACGCCCTTCGGCGTGCCGGTGCTGCCCGAGGTGAACATCATGTAGGCCAGGTCGTCTGGCTCGACGGCGGGCGGCGACCAGGCACCGGGGGCCCTGAGCTCGCGTTCGCCGATCACGTGATGTCCCGGCAGGCGGGCAGCCAGGGCCGCAGCGTCGGGCTCGTCGGGCGCGATCACCAGCGCCCCGGGCGCCATGCTGGCGAGCACGTCGGGCAGCTGCCGGCTTGCCTCGGTGTCGGCGACGATCGCGCGGGCGCCGGAGCGTTCCAGCATCAGCCCGCTGCGCTCGGCGGGAAAGGTCGGGTTCAGCGGCACGTAGGCTAGCCCCGCCATCAGGGTCCCGAGAACGCCGGCGAACGCGCTTGGGGTGCGGTGCGCCAACACGCCCACGAGCGGTGGATCGCCGCGGTCGGCACGCGCCAGCGCGGCGGAGATCGACGCGGCGCGATCGAACAGCTGCCGATAGCTGAGCGTCCGTCCGGCGACTTCGAGCGCCGGGCGATCCGGGAAGCGATCGGCGGCTGCGACGAACCCTGAGAAGAGGCTGGCGGTGGACACACTCATCGCAGCGCGCGATCATAGTTCGCATCGACTTCACCGTCGACGATGCGACTCGCCGCAGCGAGGCGAGCGCCGCCCCGACCCATCCCGGGCTGCACGCGCAGGCGTCCGGTGGGATGATCCGCGCCTTGCCCACTTCGCGCTGGAAGGAGCTGATCCGGCCGGTCCTCTTCGCGGCGCTCCGCGCGCTGCTGTCGCGAACCCGCGACGCGGGGTTCCGCGAGGCGATCTTCCGGCGCATCCGGCGCGTCGACGACCGCTTCGACACCTTCTCCCGGCGACTGCTGAAGGAGCGTTACGACATCGACGTCGGGCGCTACACGTACGGCGCCTACCGGATCGACGGCAGCATCGCGCCGCACACCACGATCGGATCGTTCTGCAGCATCGCGCCCAGCGCGGTCATGGGCGGGACCGACCATCCGCTCACCTACGTCTCCACTCATCCCTTCCTGTACCTCGCCAACCGCGGCTTCGTGACCGAGGACGACGACGACTACATGCGCGAGGTCAACGCGCCGATCGTCGTAGAGGACGACGTCTGGATCGGCGTCAACGCCCTGTTGCTGCCCGGAGTGCACGTCGCGCGCGGCGCCGTCGTGGCGGCTGGTGCGGTCGTGACGCGGGACGTCCCCCCCTACGCGATCGTGGCCGGGGTGCCGGCGCGCGTGGTCCGCCACCGGGTCGACGAGCAGCGCGCCGAGCGCCTGCTGCGGATCGACTGGCCGGGCTGGTCTGACGCGACGATTCGCGAGCGCCTCGACGGCTTCTACGACGTCGACGTGTTCCTGGAGCGCTTCGGCGACGCCGGCTGATCAGTCGGCCCGACGGCAGACGGCGAAGATGCTGTCGTCGCCGCAGTAGGCCGCCGACTCGACGGTGAAGTAGCGGGCCAGCAGCTCGTCGATCTCGACGTACTTCAGCAGGCCCTCTGGCAGCGACGAGGTCCTGCTGAGGCCGAACGTCCAGACGTGGTCGCCGAAGGACGCGTGCGAGTGCACGCCCACGCGCCAGCGCTCGCAGGTGAAGGCGGGGACCAGGGCGAGCAGGTGCCCGCCGGGAACTAGCGAGTCGCGGATGCGCCCCAGCTCGGCCTCCAGCTCGGGCACGTGCTCGAGCGTGTGCGAGGAGATGATCACGTCGGTCGGCCGCGGCAGCTCGCTGAGTGAGCGGTAGGGCACCGGCCGGCCGTCGACGGCGTGGGGGAGCTGGTCGACGACGACCGAGCCGAGCCCGAACGGCGAGGCCGCGCCCCCGAGGTCGACCGTGAGCTTGGCCGGATCGGCAATCAGGTCGAGGATCAGCTCGAGGTTCTCCTGGACGCCCCGCCAGCGGAAGGCGCGCAGCCGGTCGTAGACCTCGAAGGACCGGAACATGAAGCTCTTGGTGGCGGTCTGCGCCTCATGCAGGCCGTAGTCGCCGCCGTAGGGCACGTGGCGGTACATCAGCTCCGCGTACTCGGTCGAGCGCAGGAACTCCACCGTCACGGGCGGCGGGGCGCTGCGCCGTCGCCGACGCGCCAGCGCGGCGTAGCGGCGGCTCGCCGCGGCTACGAGATCCTCGGGCGAGCTGCGATAGAGCTTGCGGGCAATCCGCCGGGGGGTCGCCGTGGCCATCGCCTCCTAGTCTGCCATCTCTCCCGCGCTGAGGCGCGTACGTTGCTGCCCGCACAGCAGCTCGCCGGACCGTCGCCTGGATGCACGGGCACGGCGGCCGTGCTGCGGCTCACGCGGACCGCCTGGTCCCCCTGCGGGGACCCGCGGCAAGCGCCCGAAGATGCTGATAGTATCGGTTGCCGACATCGAAGCGCTCGGCGCTCGAGCCGTAGACGGCATGGCGCAGCAGATCCTCGAGCGCGGCGTCGGACACGACGTGCGGGGCCCCCCCGGCGTGCGCCGCGAGATAGGCGACGACCGCGTCGCTCGAGGTCGCGGTCACCGCCACGCCGGCAACGGCGTCGAACAGCGTCGTCAGCTGGTGCAGGTAGGTCGGGTTGACGAGCACCTTTCCCTGCATGACCACCTCGAGCCCGATCGACGAGCCGATGTCGATCACGATGTCGGCCTCGCGAATCACCGAGACCGAGTTGGCACCCGACAGGTCGTGGATGCGCGACCAGTCGATCGCCGGATCGGCGCGCAGCGGGTCGACGTCGTCGCTCTGGATCCGCGGGTGGCCCGTGACCGCCAGCGAGACGCCCGCGACGGCCTGCAGCCGCCGGACGAGCTCGCACGTGGCGACGGCATCGACCCGGTTGACCCACTTGGGCACCATGAAGACGACGCGGATGCCCGCGTCGTCGGCCTGCGGCCAGGTGAACGGAGGCGCGAGCCGGCGATTGAGCTCGAACCAGTCCGGCGCCCAGCGCAGCGATCCCCAGGTCTGCATGACCTCGGGGTCGCCCCCGGCGTGGTCGAGGTGCGCCCGGCGGTGATGCTCGGTGTTGAGCACGTAGGCCGCGAAGCGGTTGCGATCGCGCCAGTCCAGGCGCCCGGCGGCGATCAGCGCGGCAAGCTCCTCGTTGCTGGCGACATCGAGCTTGACGCTCAGGCCATGCGGCAGGCACACCGTCGGTATCCCCAGTAGCCGGGCAGCCACCACGAAGCTCGTCCGCGGCTGCTGCGGATCGCTCCCCTCGAGCAGCGAGCGCAGCATGCTGCGTAGCACCGCGCGGGCGCCCGCCAGCGAGCGCAGGCGGTCGTATCCGGGCGGCAGGCCGTAGCCCCATTCGACGGCGACGAGGCGCACGTCGCGGCGGCGCAGCGTCCAGAGCGCGTAGGGAACGCTCGCGCGGGCTCGCGCGGTGATCGCACCGAACCGCCGACGACGACCGGGCGGGCGCAGCTCGAGCAGGTGGAAGTCGGCGTATCCGCGCAGCAGCGACAGCCGGTGGTCGGAATCGACGTGATGTCCGGCTGACATCACCGCATGTACCGACTCGCCCTGCTCCAGTAGCTTCCAGGCGAGCGGCGCCATGTGGTCTACGTCGGGCGACGTCCGGAATACGATCAGGTAGCTCATGCCGCGTCGGGCCTCCGCGTCGATCAGACGTAGGCGAAGAGAGAGGGTAGTGCAACCATCGGTCCGATCAGCGTGCCTCGGCCGGTGGCCTCGCACTGCGTCGTGAACACGAGCACCCCGCATCCCAGGTCGGCGCAGCCGCTGCGCCACGCGATCACCGCGCTGCTGGTGGTGGTCGTGTGTGGGTTGGCGTTCTGGCCGGCGTCCGGTCAGGCGCAGACTCCGCGGTCGATCGCGGCGTTGGGCGACTCGCTGACGGCCGCGTTGCGTGCCTGTGCGCCGAGCGCGGTCTGGCCGGAGCACCGGAGCAGTCCTGGTCGACGGGGTCCGATCCGTCCGTCGATAGTCACTTCCTACATTGGCGGCATCGAGCCCGGCCTGTCCGGTGGTCGGGCGAAGGGCAAGAAGGCGCTCGTCGGGGTCGCCGTCGAGCGCGTCGAACCCAAACGATTCGCGCGCAGCCGCATGACATGCAGCTCGACGGGTCCGGCGACACGCTGCGCGAGTCCTCAGCGACCACGTACAGCCGGGCACCACCGTCATCACCGACGGCTGGGCGTCCTACCGCCCAGTGACCAAGGACCTCTACGTCCACGAGCCGGTCGTGCAGCCCGCCACGAAGGCGTCCGAGCTACTCCCCGGCGTTCATCGCATCGCTTCGCTGGTGCAGCGCTGGCTGCTGGGCACCCACCAGGGCGCCGTTCAACGAGTCGCAACTCAGCCTCTACCTCGACGAGTTCGTCTTCCGCTTCAACCGCCGCCATTCACGCAGTCGCGGGATGGTCTTCTACCGCGTCCTCGAGCTCGCTGCGGATGTGGTCTTCGCAGCGCGCGCGCTGGCGATGGCGCAGCTCGAGCCTCTGAATGTCGGGGTCGAGCTGGTCGGTCAGGACGGCTTGGAAGCGGCGGCCGTCGTGGTCGGTGAACGACAACTGCGCGCCGGGGTGCGCGCGCTCACGACGCACGATCACCCGCGACGCCGACGGCCATGAGGCGAGGTCCAGAAGGTCGGTGATCTAGACGATCTGCCCGTTGGGGTCGCGGGCTGCCGTCGGTTGCAAGCGACGCGATCCAGTGCTCTTCGGGGACTTTCAGGATCGCGGCGCGCACCGCTTCTGAGAGCTCAAAGCCGACCGCGTAGCGCAAGCGGTGCTCGCGGCAGAACGCGAGCAGGTCATGCGTCGCGCCCGCGCTGTCGGCACGCACGACGATCTCAACGTCCTCGATGTGCTCGGCGGGGATCTGCTCAAGCGCCGCCTCGACGACCGCGATCTGATCGATGACACGAAACGCTGTGGAGTCCGACGCGACCGACCCGAACAGCGCGTCCTGATCGCGGACCGCGCCAAGATCGGCGAGGCAGTCGCCGCCGTCGGCGAGCATCACCGCGAGATCACGAACCACGCGGCCCGGATCATGCCCCGCCCGGCGCTGGAGCAGACCCGCAAGCCCCATCGACAGCGCCCCGGTCAGGCCGCTCTTGTCAGCGATCAATGCGACAAGCGCGCTGCCGGCATGCGACACCACGCCGTCTCCGTCCGCCCGAGCTTCTACCGTGACACGGTGCCCATCGCGCATCACCTTCAAGGTGAGCCTCCCGAGTAGATCCTTCGACCATCGACAAGCCGAAGAATCGCTGCTCAGGCGGACAGTTCAGCGGCCCCGACCATCGGGGCCGCTACTGGTTGGTGCCAGATCCGGGTTAGCCCCAGGAACCCGCGCTCACCCATCGGCCCGAGTCACCTACGATCATCCACGGAGCCCCTAAAAAGCCGCCGCCTACACGACTACCTCATCGCCGCGATCACCGCCGACCTCAACGGCCAGCCGATCCCTGCACTACTCGCCCCGCCCTGACCGTTCATGCCTTCGAACCCCCTAAGAACGGCTAAGGAAGGGGACCGTTGCTGGGCTACCCCCGGCGTGTAGAACGACGGGTCGAATGACAATGGCGCACGGCCCTCGGCTCATCCGACGGGGCACCGCGTCGGGAACCGCTTCAGCGCCGACGGATTCTACTCAGCTTGAAGTGGGACTTGGCGTAAGTGACCTTGTAGTAGCGATAGCTCGACGGACAGCAGTTGGCGTCCCTACGCCTGTAACGAAGGCTGCGCAAGACGATACTCCTGCCACGCCTCGAGACGCCGAAGATGGAGATGCGCGTGGTGTTGTAGGCGAGTTTCCAGCCGCGAGCGCGCGATCCCTTGAAGATGGCGAAAGGATCGGGAGACGACACTGTGCAGCATTGAAACAGCACCGCCATGTCCTTCACCCCGTCGCCTGTTAGGTCCTTGCAGATGACCTTGCCGACGCGGAAGAGCTTCAGCGGCTGTTGACCGCCAAAACCGGTGCGTTGAATAGACCGCAACAGTGACGGTGACGCGAGTGCGGCCCGCCGGGCCGCACTCGCGTTGCAGCTGGCGGCACTCCCGTCGGAAGTGGTTGTGGGCGGCTTGGTGGTCGCGGGCGGCTTGGGCTCTGGGACGGTGAAGTCGTGTGGTGGTGGCGGCGGCGGTGCCGGTGGTGCCGGTGAAGGAGGAGGTGCCGGTGGTGCCGGTGGAGGTGGCGGTGGTGGAGGAGGAGGAGGAGGAGGAGGAGGAGGCGGAGGAGGCGGTGGTGGAGGAGGCGGCGTTCCGGCCGTGAAGTCGTAGCCGGCGGCATAGGTCACGGCCGCGATTCGGGCCTCGCCCGCGACGGACGGGTGAAAGTAGTCGCGCGCCACGAAGTCGGTGGGCTGGAACGCTGCACCGAAGACCGCACCGCCGTCATAGCGACACGCAGGATGCTGCGCGCAGACCTCTTCGAGTTGGCGGTTGAAATCGATGACGCGCTGGCGCGCCCGTTCGCGCCGGGCGACCACGTCGGCCGCGGTCGACAGAGGATCACCGAGGGCGACGGTGCAAACACCCTGCGCTGCCCATGCGTCGCGCGCGCTGGCGTTGTCCTTGAAGATGATGCGCAGGCGCTCGGCGTCCGGAATGCTCGCGACCAGGATGCGCGCGCCGGGCAGTCCCCTGACGAGTTTGCTCAGCCCGGTGGCGAACTGAGATCGAAACGTGGCCACCGGCGTCATCGCTGCCTCGCTCTCGCGACAGGAGTCGTTGAGCCCGAGCATGATCGTGACGTACTCCACGTTCTGGGCGACCGCGAGCCCGGCCTGGCGGTCCAGGTCCGATACCTTTCGGGCAGAGGTGGCGTAGTTGTAGATGTGGCCGTTGATCGCCTGATCGAGCGCGCGCAGGCGCATGTAGTGGCTGTTGACCGAGGTCGTAGTCCCCGTCGACCAGGAGTTCGCCGGGCACGCGACCGACGCAGAGCATGGCGGGCCGCTGAACAGCCCGACGGTGTAGGAGTCCCCGAGCGCCGCCATCGACGCAGGCACCGGCACGCCCGCCCAAGCCGGTGCGGCTGCGAACATCAAGGCGATCACAGTGATCCCCATCATCGTCGCCCGACGTCGCCGTCGACTGATCATCATCCTCACGCGGCGATGAGCGTACCCCTTGTGCGGGATGCGGTCAACGGGGACGGCTAGGCGGCCGGCGGGCGAACTCATCGCAGGCTTCTCACATCGTCGTGCTCACCCATCACAGCGCGTACCCAGCTTGCGTCGTAGCCTCAGTTCCGACCGTCCGGTTAGGTCTCTCCGGAGCACCTGAGGCAGTTCAGCCCGGGCTCTGCGACCGGTGCATGATCATCAATGGGCAAGCGCCAATTGCCCCGGACGTGCGCGAGCAGTTGCCCGAGCGCCGCCGTCATCCACGCCCCGGCCCCCGGCCAGCCTGCTCGATCCGAACGCCGCGGACCTTGATCGTCGCGGCTGCTGAGGTAGGTGATCGGCCCACCGGGCGCCGTCGGCCGTCGGACGACATCGCCGGTGCGGTAGTGGATCTCGTCGCGCCCGGGCGGATGACGGACGCTGCGGCGGTGCGCTCGGGATCGTCCCAGTAGCCCAGCGAGACCTGTGGCCCCTGCACGAGCAGCTCCTCGGCCTCGCCGGGATCGACCTCACGCAGGCTCCGACGCCTGCCACTGGCGCGTGCGCGGCCATCCGCGGCGCGCAGCGCTCGCGGGTCCCCCGGCAAGCTCCGCGAAGTGATCCGCGGCCCCCCGTGGGTTCTCTACGCTTGCGGCCTTGCTCTTCCCGGCGGCCGTGTTCCTGTTGCTCTTTCTCCCCGCGACCGTCGTCGCGTACTGGACCGTTCCGGAGCGTATGCGCCTCGTCGTCCTGCTCGTCGCGAGCTATGTCTTCTACCTCAGCTGGAACCCCGTGTATGGCCTGCTGCTCGCCGCCAGCACCGTCGCGAACTACGCGCTGGCGCGCGCGATCCCGGTCTCGTCACGCCCGAAACGGCTGCTGGCGCTCGGCATCGTGCTGAACCTCGCCGTGCTCGGCTTCTTCAAGTACGTCGGTCTGTTCTCCAGCGCCGGCGCCGATCTGCTCGGTTGGCTCGGCGCCGACACGGGCGGGTTCGACGGCCTGCACGTCCTGCTGCCGCTGGCGATCAGCTTCTTCACGTTCGAGATGATCAGCGTGTTGATCGACGTGTATCGCGGCGACGTGCGCGTCGGCGGGTTCCTCGTCTTCGCGACGTATAAGGCCTACTTCCCAAAGCTCGTTTCGGGACCCATCACCCGTTACCGCGAGCTCGCGCCGTATCTCATGCGGCCTGCGCCGCTGACGTTCGAGCGCTTCCAGTCCGGCCTCGTGCTGTTCACGATCGGGTTGGCGATGAAGGTCGTGCTGGCCGACAACCTCGCGGTGCCCGCCGACCGCGCGTTCGACGACCCAAGCGGCGTCAGCGCGAAGGTTATGGCGGTCGGGCTCGGCGCCTTCGGCCTGCAGATTCTGTTCGACTTCGCGTCGTACACCACCATGGCCCGCGGCGTTTCGCGGATCCTCGGGCTCGAGCTGCCGATCAACTTCCGGTACTCGTACGGGGCGACCAGCCCGTCAGATTTCTGGCGGCGCTGGCACATCACGCTGTCGCGCTGGCTGCGCGACTACCTGTACATACCCCTCGGCGGCAACCGCAAGGGTCGGGTGATGACCTACCGCAATCTGTTCATCACGATGGTGCTGGGGGGCCTCTGGCACGGGGCGGGGCTGCAGTTCGCCGTCTGGGGGGCGCTGCACGGGGCGTTCCTCGCCCTCTCCCACGCGCTGCGCGGAAAGTTCGTCAACCCGTCGCTCCCGCTGCGTTTCGTCGGCGCGCTGCTGACGCTCACGGCCGTCTACTTTGCGTGGATTTTCTTCCGAGCCGGCTCGCTCGGCGAGGCACTCGATGCGATCGCGACGCTGTCGGCCCTGCCCGCGGAATCGCCGGAGACGCTGATCCTCGGTCTGCTGGGTGCGAGCGCGCTGATCCTCGGTAGCTGGGCGATGCCGTGGCTGGCGCAGGCCGCGCGCGAGACGGCGGCGCGTGACCCGCGCCTGCGCCTGGCGGCCATCGGCGGCGTGACCGTCGCCTGTTGGATCGGTGCGATCGTGCTCTCGCGCTCGAGCCTTGCCCCCTTCGTGTACTTCCAGTTCTGATGGCGCGCACGCTCCTCGTCTGCCTCATGTACCTGACAGTTCTCGCGGGGCTCGCGGTCGCCGCCGACCGCGTGATCGCACAGCGGGTCTTCGCGGATCCCGGCGAGCTCGTGCCGGCGTATCGCTCGTTCCAGGAGCCGTCGGTGGGAGTCAAGCTGCACGACTTCGAACAGACGGACGGGAAGCTCGACATGCTCATCCTCGGCAACTCGCGCACGCTGTTCGACGTTCAGCCGCAGCGGGTCGACACGATTCTGTCGCGCAACGGGATCGAGCAGCGCTCGTTCAACCTTGCGATGCCGACCGTCGACGTGCGGTTCTGGCCGCCCTTTCTGACCGACTATTACGACCGGCCTGCGCCGAAGCAGCTGCTGCTCGGCGTCATCCCGCGCGATCTCGACGTTCGCAATGTCGCGGCGCAGACCGAGCAGGAGGCGTTCTTCGCCAGCCCCGGGTTCGAGAACCACGACCGCTCCGGACTCTGGCGCGGGGCGGAGGAGGCGCTGTCGCAGCTGTTCACGCTGCGCGGGCGGCTCAACGAGGTGCGCCGCGTGGGGCTGCGCGGGGTGCTGCGCGGTCAGCGCCTCGATCCGGCGCAGGTCGACATCTCGGGCCGCGGCTGGGGGCAGTTCGCGCCAGGCGTCGCGCCGGATAAGCAGGTCCTAACCGACGAGCGGCGGGCCGATCACGACGACAAGGGCGAGATCCTCGTCGGCAAGGACCAGATTGCGGCGCTACGCGGGCTGGACACCTGGATCCGCGCGCGCGGCGGTTGTCTGACGCTGTTCAGCACGCCGCTGCTGTACGACCGCGACGGGTGGGGTTCGGAGGCGGTCCGGCGTGATTTCGTCCGGACGATGCGCGACTTCGTGCGGACCAACCGCCATGTGCGGTTCCTTGACGTGGGCGCGAACACCGCGAAGGGGTACACGCTCACGGACTTCAGCGACGGAGACCATCTGGCTCCGAGCGGTGCCCGCAAGTTCTCTCGCAAGCTCGCCGACGCGCTCGCTGAGCAGCCTCGCGGCTGCTGAGCGTCAGCCGGCGCCGGCGTCGCGATGGCGGCCGCTCTGGGCCCGAGCGGCGACGCGCAGCAGATCGTGCTTGCGCAACGTGTCAGCGGCCGCGCGCAGATCCCAAGCCGGCCGGCCGATGGCCGCGGCGATCTCGAGCAGATCGACGCTTGCATCGCATCGGCTGAGTAGCTGGAGCATGTCCTGCAGCTCCCGCTGGGCGCGCGCATCGGGACCGCCGCCGGTCGTCGGGTACAGCCCGCGACGCGACAGCTGCGGTTCGCCGTAGAGCACCGTTCCGACCAGGGTCTCGTTGGCCTCGAGCGTCTCGACGAGGCGGCAGTACGCGGCGAGGCTCTCGCCGAGCGCCTCCGCAGTGATGAGTCCAGGTCGTCCAGCGACGTGTGGTACTCGGGATAGGTGCCGTACATGGAGCGCATGAGCGAGCCCACCGGCAGGTCGAATCCTGGGGAGCAGAACTGGCGCTCGTCGCTGCCGGCAGGGAAGAAGTCGAGGACGCGGGCACCGTCGGCGAGATGCTCGAGCACGTGCTCGGCGACCCGGTCGGCGAGCGAGTCCCCGCGCCGGGAGCGCTTGTACGTGAACGGTGCGGGGTCGCCCGCGCACGTCACGACATAGCCGGCGACGAGACGCTCGCGCAGGTGCGTGCCAAGGCGCGACAGGTAAGCCAGTGAACCGATCGTCTCGGGGCCGAAGACGAAGCGGTACGTGTGTCGCGGCTGTGGTCGTTCGCCGACGAGCCGTGCGAGCTGCGCCACGAGGACCGGTCCCGACAGCTCGTTGTTGGCCATCGAGGGGTGACAGCAGTACGTCCAGAAGAGCACCTCGCCAGGGCCGCTGCCCCGGACGACGGTCTCGCCGACCTCGACGGCACCCGGCTGCAGGTCGGCGTCGATTCGTACTTCGTACTCGCCCGGGACGAGCGTCTGGCGCAGGTCGTCGGTCAGGCAGAAGCCCCACTCTTCGTGGTAGTAGGACGTGCGATAGGGGATCGCGCCGGGCTGCTCGGGAAGGCTGTGCAGGTGCTTCTGCAGCTCGTCGAGCGACAGGCGGCGGTGAACGGGGGTGCTGTAGCTGACGACGTGCAGCGTGTTGTCGCTCAGCGCCACGAGCGTCTCGCCCCCGGGCGCCTTGATCCACGCGTCGCGGATCGTCCACTCGCGCGGCACCTCCCAGTCGAGAACGCGCGCGTTCGTCGCGAAGCGATGGCGCTCGAGCGGCCCGGCGACGCGCTCGAGCGCACCGAGCGTCGCGCGGTAGGCCGGGCCCGTCAGGCTGCGCGGCAGCGGGAAGAGCTCCGACGCGAGCGCGTGCATGTCGGCACCGAGCGCGGAGAAGTCGGTTGCCGCGGCGATCATCGAACCGGCTCCGGCGGCGGCCGCAGGTGCCCACGCCGCAGGAGGAAGTCGGGCCTGTCGCCGAGCGTCGCCAGGGCCTTCCAGACGACCGCGCCCGCCTCCACGGCGAGCAGTCGCGGCCCGCGCGCGAGCGTTTCGGCGCGCGCATGCCCGTCGCGCAGCAGCGCATCGCCGAGCGGCTGCAGGTACGTCTCGACGTCCGCGTCCGTGACGGCCCGCGCCGGGGCGACGTCACCGCCCGCTACTTCGTGCGTCGCCTGGACCTCGCCGTGGAAGTCCTTCAGGTAGCGATACGGCACCCCTGCGAGCTGCTCCGCATGATGCACGAGCGTGCACGCCTCGAAGCCGGTTCCGACGAAGAGCACCTTCGCCTCGGCGGCCACGAGGTGGGCGAACACGCTGCGCGGCCCGAAGCAGTCCTTGTCGCCGATCTCAAAGAGCTCTTGCCACGCGGGCTCGGGGTCGCCCAGGACGGCGCATGAGAAGATCGGGTCGGTGGTGCGACGAACGCCGTCCACGCCGCGGAAGTGCTCGGTCAGCACCCCTAGGCGCGATGGCGTCGTAGCCACATCAAAGGCCTCGCCCTCGCAGAATGAGTAGCTGGAGGTCGGCATGATGAGAACCCCGCGCGGGACGCAGTCGCGCAGTCCGCGGGCCATCGTGGCGAGCTTCTCGGCACGCGTGCGTCCCTCCAGCCGCAGCGCGTTCTGGAGGTCGGCATGCACGAACATCGTGTCAGCCGCTTCGATTCTCAGCCGCCGCGCGGCAGCGGCGATGTCGCCTTCTGTGATCACGTCGCGGGGATGCTAGCCGCGGGCCTCGACAGGCGTTCGGGACGCCGTGTGCACGACGTTGTCCACCCCTCGGGGGTCGTCCGCCAGCGGGCGTGCGATCCTACGCCGGTGCACGGCCCCATCTCAACGGCGCGCGACCGCGCCATGGCGGAGATTCTGCGGCGCGCGAGCGTGAGCTCCTTCCAGCTCGCGGAGGACCACGACGCCGCGTACTTCCAGCATGGCCTCGCGGACACAGAGCGCTACCTCGAGCGCTTCGAGGGCGTGTTGCAGGTGGGCGGGCGCAGCGTCGTCGACGTCGGCTGCGGCTATGGCTCCTCGTGCTTCTCGCTCGTGAAGCACGGCGCCGCGCGCGTCGTCGGCATCGACGTCAACCCGGACTTCATCGCGTTCGCGCGCGACGAGCTGCGGCGCAGCGATGCGGCAACCCGCGCGGCCATCGAGTTTCGCCTCGTCGAGCCCGGCGGCGGGGACCTCGGCGAGCGATTCGACGTCGCGATCTCGAAGGACAGCTTCGAGCACATCGCCGATCCGGAGGCCTATCTGCACGTCATGAAGAGCTACGTCCGGGTGGGAGGTGAGATCGCGATCGGCTTCGGCCCGCTGTGGAACTCGCCCTACGGGGCGCACCAGCGGTGGATGTCGCCGCTGCCCTGGGCGCATCTCCTGTTCCCCGAGCGCGTCCTTATGGACCGCTGGCAGCGGCTCGGGTATCCCGACGGGGCGCGCACGCATCTCGAGATCACCGGCGGGCTGAACCGAATGACCCTCCGCCGCTTTCTCGGCATCGTCGACGACCCGGAGCTCGAGCGCCTCCTGCTGCGCACCAACCAGACGACCGCTCGCTCAGGCCGTGTGCTGCGGGCCGTCGCCCGCGTGCCAAAGCTGAGGGAGCTGTGCACCTTCAACGTCTACGGCCTCTGGCGCTATCGGCCGACCGGGGGCTCTGCGGCAACGGGATGTTGATCCGTCCGACCCCGCTCGCGATGCGCTCCGGTGCACAGGTGGGCACCGCGATCGCCCTCAGCGTGCTCGCGGGGACGCTCATCGCCGCCACCGGCGACGTCGTGCTGCTGTCGGGGCTGCTTGCAGGCAGCGTGCTCGTCGCCCTCGGCCTCCTGCGACCCGCGCTGTTTCTCACCGTCCTGCTGCTCATGCGCCCGGTCGTCGACACCCTGGGCGCGAACCGGTTCTCCGATGCCACGTCGGCGAACCCCGGGGGCCTGCTGGGGCTCGTGCTCATCGCCGTGATGCTCATCGTTCTCGTCACCGCGCGTCGTGTGGTACCGCCCCGTTCGGCGTTCGCGTTCGCGGCCCTGCTCGTGACCAGTGCGCTGGCCGGTCTCATGGCGCCATTGAACATCGAGTCGTTCGGCCTCGCCTCGCTCAACGAGTTCATCCGGCTCGCGGCGCTCGCCGCGATCTTCATCCTGGCCAGCCACATGATCACCGACCCGCGGCGCCTGCAGGGCATCTTCGTGGTGGTCGGCCTGAGCGCCGTCCTGCCGGCGCTCGTCGGCATCTACGAACTGATCCAGGGTCCTGTGGCGGTCGCCGGCTATGACATCGCCCGAATCAACGGGACGTTCGTCGGTCCGGTGCCGTTCTCGTCGTTCCTCGCGCTCGCGGCACTGGTGCTGACGTCCCTGCCGCGGGCTGCGCTGGCCGGCTGGGTCCGCTGGCCGGCACTTTCGCTGATCCTCGTCGCGCTCGTGGCCACATACAGCCGCGAGGGGTGGATCCTGTTCCTCGTCGGCATCGCGCTGCTGCACTGGCGCCGGCGGCCGCAGCTCGTCCTCGGCATCGTCATGGTCTGCGTGATCGTCGTCGCTGCGGTCCCGCACGTCCAGCAACGCGTCCTGCCCGGCGCCGAGACGACGGACGGCCGCGCTGCCATCGATTCGCTTGACTGGCGCTTCGACAACTGGCGCGGCCTGCTCGACGTCTACCAGGAGCGCCCGTTCACCGGCTGGGGCCTCAAGACCACGGCGTACATCAATCCGCGGGCGCCGCTCGCGGAATCGCCGGACGGCCAGATCTCCAACCCGGGTGGCGGGTACGAGGCCCACAACACCGGCGTCCGTGCGCTGGTCGAAGGGGGACCGCTGCTGCTCATGGCGACGCTGGGGCTCTTTGCGTCGATAATCCTCTCGCTGCGCCGGATCGTGGGCGACCGAAGATCGCCGGCCTCTGAACCCGCCCGCCTCATGCTCGCTCTCTGGGTCGTTCTCCTGATCATCGGATTCGGGACAAATGATCCACTCGCAGCCACCGCGATGATGTACTCTGTGCTCGCGCTGACAGGGGCCGTAGAGGGGACACACCGGCGCTGGCGTGGCACAGAAGCCCGATAAAAGATGACCAAGGGATTAGAGTTCGAGGAAGTTCCACGCGTCCTTGACCGGACGCTGCCGTCCACGCGCCCGCGGCGCCTGGACTTCGTCCTGCGACGCCTACTCGCGGGTTCGGACTGCACCGCGCTCATGACAGCGATGACCGCCGCGATGGCCTTCGTCGGAGAGCCCGACGGAGTGATGCTCGATCGGCTCGCGATCGGTCTGCTGTCGTTGCCGGGATGGCTGATTCTCTTCAAGCTCTACGGGCTGTACGAGCGTGATGGCAAGCGGATCAGTCACTCGACCCTCGACGACGTTCCTCACATCTTTCACGCCCTAGTCGTCGGCTCGCTGGGACTCTGGCTGTTTTACAAGGTCGTCGCTCCCGACCAGCGGCTGATCCTCAGCGAGAGCACGGTCTTCTTCCTGCTCGCCTTCTTCACGGTGCCGCTGATGCGCGTTGCGGCGCGCAGCATCTCGGTCGCTTCCTCGCGACCCGAGCGTGTGCTCATCCTTGGCGGTGGCCCGATGACGCGGGTGCTCGTGCGGAAGATCCGCGCCCACCGCGAGTACACCCTGCAGCCGATCGGCTACATCGACGCAACGCCGGTTCACGAGGGTGACCGCTTCGCGTTGCCCTACCTGGGCTCGATCGACGATCTCGACGAGATCTGCCACGCGACGGGAACCGAGCGCGTTCTCGCGGTGGCGCGATCCGTTGACCATGATCAGCTCGCCGATGTCGTCCGGCGGATGCGCGCGCTGAACGTTCGCGTCAGCCTCGTCCCCGACCTCGTCGACGTCCTCGGGCCGTCCGTGGAGATCGACGACATCGAGGGCATCACCGTGCTCGGCATCAACCCGCCGGCGTTGAACCGCTCCTCGCGTATCCTCAAGCGGACGATGGACGTCGTGGTTGCCTCCGTCGTGCTGCTGCTCTGCCTGCCACTGCTGCTGGCTGCCGCGCTCGCCGTCAGGTTCAGCTCGCCCGGCCCGGTGTTCTACTCACAGGAGCGCGTCGGCCGCGGCGGGCGCCGCTTCCGCGTCCATAAGTTCCGCACGATGGTCGTCGACGCCGAGAAGCGCGCGGCCGCGCTCGCGCCAGAGAGCCAGCATCCGGTCTGGCTGCTGCTCGACCACGATCCGCGGATCACGCCGGTCGGTCATTGGTTGCGGCGGACCAGCATCGATGAGCTGCCGCAGCTGTGGAACGTGCTGCGCGGTGACATGAGCGTCGTCGGCCCGCGTCCGATGCCCCCGAGCGTCGCCGATCACATCGTCGGCTGGGGTGCGCAGCGGCTGGACCTCACGCCGGGACTGACAGGCCTGTGGCAGGTCCTCGGCCGGACGTCGATCCCGTTCGAGGAGATGGTCAAACTTGACTATCTCTACGCCGCCAACTGGTCGCTCTGGTACGACGTGCGGCTGCTGATCCGCACCCTCCCTGCGGTCGTCCGCGGGCGGGGCGCGAACTAGCGCGCGATTTGCCTATCCTGCAATGAGCGTGCCAACTGAAGAACGGATCGACGAGCGGAACACCGCCCAGGCGCCGATCTACGCCTTCCTACAGATGCTGCGCAGGCACGCCTGGGTAGTCATCCTTTGCGTCGCCGTCGTACCGTTGATCGCATACATGGTGACGTCGCGCCAGGACAAGGAGTACGAGGCGGCGGCCAAGCTGCTGCTCGGCAGCGATTCGGTCACCGAGCGGGCGCTGCGCGACCAGGGCGTGGAGGCTCCGCCTGACCAAGGCGTCGCCGCCACCAGCCTCGACCTTGCGTCGCTGAGCCGAATCGCGGTCGGCACGGCGCGTTCGCTGGGTGGCGTCACCGCGAGTGAGGTGAGCTCGTCTGTGACCGTCGTGCCCCGAGGTAGCTCAAGCGTGGTCGACATCACGGCCAGAAACGGCCGGCGCGATCAGGTCGCGCCGCTCGCCAACACGTACGCCGAGTCGTACATCGACTTCCGGCGCGACGATGCCCGAAAGGAGCTTCGTCGCGTTGAGGACGCTCTGACCGAGCAGATCGGGAAGGCGGTTCGGGCCGATCAGGACGCGCGCGCGAACGACCTTCGCGTGCGGCGCGATGGCGTGCAGTTGCGTGCACGGCTGCAGACCGGCGACGCAGAGCTTGTGGAGCGAGCCGTCACGCCGGACGGACCGGCGAGCCCGAAACCGAAGCTCGCGGCGTTCCTCGGCGCCGGCTTCGGCACGGTCCTCGGCGTAGGACTGGCCCTGCTATTTCAGCTGCTCAGCCGGCGCCTCACGGACCCTAAGGAGGCAGAGAGCCTGTTCGACAGCGCCGTTCTCGGAATGATCCCGAGCAGCCGCGCGGTCCACGACGCCAGCGCGTCATCGCCGTTCTTGCCCGTCGTCGAGCAGGCGGCCTTTCAGCGTGTACGCAGCAACCTGATCCATTACAACGACTACGACATCAGCTCGATCATGGTCGTGTCGGCGCTCCCCGAGGAAGGCAAGAGCACCGTGGCGTGGAACCTCGCGCTCGCTGCAGCCCAGGCCGGGTCGAACGTCGTGCTCGTCGAGTGCGACCTGCGGCGGCCCAGCATGGTCCGCCATTTCGGCCTGACGCCGGGAGCCGGCGTGACGGCCGTGCTCGAGGGCCGGGCCAGGCCGGAGGACGTGATCGAGCGTGTGCCGATCGACATCGAGGCCGTCGCCGGCGGGGACCTTCGTTCGCTGAGCGTCATTGCGGCGGGGGAGGCGGTCGCCAATCCGACCTACCTCATCGAGTCCGAGCGCATGGAGCGTCTCGTGCTCGATCTCGAGGACGCGTTCGACCTTGTGGTGATCGACTCTCCGCCGGCGTTGGTGGTGCCCGACAGCATGGCCCTCGTCGACTACGTCAGCGGCGTCGTCGTCGTCACGCGGATGGGCACGAATACGCGCGAGACCGCGAGCAACCTGCGACGTCAGCTCGAGAACGCCCGCGCGCCGGTTCTGGGCGTGGTCATCAATGGCGTCGAGGGGCTCGACGGCAACAGCTACGGCTACGCCTACGAGCAGGCGGGTGTCGCGGGCCGCTGAGCCGCGGACCCGTACCCCTCCTTCTACGAACTCAGCTCGCCTCGCTCGCCTGCGCAAGCCCGCCCAGCAGGATCTGCTTTCCGTCCTCGCGCATCGACTGCTCGCTCGCCTCGATCAGGTCGATGACGTTGCAGGCCAAGGCCGTCTGCTCGGGGCGTGGCTGGCCGCTGCGGATCAGTGACAGGAAGTCGATCAGCTCGAGCGCGAGTGGTTCTGCGGCGTCCAGCTTTGGACTCACTATGTCGCCGGTGCGGTATGAGAGGTGGTACTCACCAAATGTCTGTGGATCTCGGTACACGACGCCGTGATCGAAAACACGCAGGGGCTCCATGCCGCCGTCCTCATAGACGACCATCCGTTCACTGCCGACAACGACCGTGCGCCGCAGCTTGCTCGGCGCCAGCCAGCTCAGCTCGACGTGCGCGAGCACGCCTCCGGGGAATGTGAGGTCGATGAACGCGACATCCGGGATGCCACGCACGATCGAGTCCCGGCCGATTGCCCGCACTGCGGTCGGGACCTGTCCGAGCCAGTACAGCAAGATGGAGAAGTCGTGCGGACCCAGGTCCCACACCACGCTGACATCGCGCTGGTGCAGCCCGAGGTTGACCCGACTCGACGAGATAAAGTGGATGTCGCCAAGCTCCCCGCGGTCCAGCAGATTCTTGACTGACCGGACGGGCGGACTGTAGAGAAAGGTGTGTCCGCACATCAGAGCCCGTCCGAGACGGCCGGCGGTGGCCACAAGCTCCCGGGCCTCGCCGCTCGACGACGCCAGAGGCTTCTCTACGAACGCGTGCTTGCCCGCCTGCAGGCTTCGGGACGCCAGCTCGGCGTGTGTGAAGATCGGCGTGGCGATCACGACCGCATCGACCGCCTCGTCAGCGAGCACCTGATCGAACGACGCTGTGGCGATCGCGCCGGGATACGCACGGCCGAACCGCTGCAACCGCGCCTCGTCCTTGTCGCAGATATAGCGGATGTCGACGTCCGGCATCTCCGCCAGAACCCGGAGCAGGTTCGGACCCCAGTAGCCGAGGCCGACGATGGCGAAAGAGGTCGGCGGCCGATTGACTTCTAAACGGTGTGTCATGCTGGCATGCACGGTCGCTGATGGATGCGATGAAGTCAAGCGAAACGGGCAGGACTCTGGGTCCGCGCCGCTGCGGTGCCTTCGAGGGACGATCTGTCGGCGACGTTCTCTCCGGCTCAGCCGTCCGCCGTGCAGCGGTATGCGCGCGTGCTGGTGCTGCTGATGCATCCATTCGCCACGAGCGGAAGTCTACGACCGGTGCGTAGGGTGAGTCGCTCGTAGCTGCCGACGCGACCCGCTCGCGTCACACGGACGGTGATGATTGTTCCCGCCGGCAGGATGCGCGCCTTCTTGAACCAGCGTGTGAGACCTGTCGTCGGCCGAGTCGTGCGGTTGACGATCCGCGTCTTGAACGGACACGCGTTGCGTGCGGACCGACAGCGAACGGTGATGCGCGAGCCCTTTGGGGCTTTCACATACAGCGTCATCAATTTCGAGAACAGACGGTTGACCCTCCAGCGACCGCGGATGTCCACTTTGAGCCTGCTCGGGCACCCGTTGCTGAGGTCGCCGGGCGAGCTCGCGCATGCATCCGCCCGGTCGGCGACACCATCCCGGTCGGAATCCGCGTTCGGCGGGACCGGCGGCGGCGGGGGGGCAGCGATCTCGACCGCCGCGCTGACCCCGGCCGTCGCCCCGTCGGCGTCGGCCACCGTCAGCGCGACGGTATAGCGACCGGCCTGTGCGAAGGCATGGGCGGGTTGATCGCCCTCGGCGGTGGCGCCGTCTCCAAACTCCCACCGGTACGTCAGGACTGTGCCGTCGGGGTCGCGCGAGGCGCGTGCGTCAAACGTGACGGGCTCGCCGGTCTGGGCAGCGTTGAAGGTGAAGCTCGCGGCAGGACGCTCATTGACCCGAACCGTCTGCGTCGACGTGGCGCTCTTTCCGTCGCTGTCGGTCACGGTGAGCGTGACGGCATGCAGGCCGGGAGTCGTGAACGGGTGGGCGACGGTGGCGCCGGTCGCAGCCATCCCGTCGCCGAAGTCCCACGCGTACCGAGCGATCTCGCCGTCGGGATCGGTTGAGGTGGACGCGTCGAACGTGACGGCCTCGTCCGGCTCGGCCGCCGCGCCCTGCGTGGAGACGGTGAACGCTCCCGTGGGCGGGGCGTTGACGCGGAGGCTCTCCTCATGGGCATCTGCCGTGCCGTCCTTGTCGGTGACGGCGAGTTTGACGACGTAGGTGCCGGGCTCCGTGAACGTGCGGGTTGGTTTGGGCGTCGTGATCGTCGCACTCCCCGGGAACGTCCACGCGTAGCTCGCTAAGCCGGTCTTGGCGGCGGTCGTCCCGCCGGCGTCTGTCGACACCGTGCCGTCGAAGGTCACAGGCTCGCCGGGTTCGAGAACGCCGTCGGGAGTTCTGGTAAAGCGCGCCACCGGCGGCGCGTTGACCGCGATCGTCCGGTGCTTGATGTCGCCGCCCCCGTCGTTGTCGGTCACCGTGAGGCTGATGTCGTAGGTGCCGCCAAGATCGAAGACCTGGTTGATCTGCACACCCGATCCGATGCTGGTCGAGCCGGCCTTCCACTGGTATCCCACGATGGTTCCGTTGGGCGTTCCAGGAGTACCGCGATCATCGCTGGATTCGCGGCCGTCGAGGACGACCGCCCTACCGGTCAGGGCGAAGCCGGTCGTCGCCGAACCGCAGCTGACGGGGCACGGCGAGCAGACGAGCGTCGCGCCCGGCGCCGACGCCGAGCAGGTGAAGCGCGCCACGGGCGTGGGACTGGCCGCAGCAGCGATCTGTGTCGCGATGCCCTGCGCGAAGAACGCGAGCACGAGTGCACAGCAGAGGACGGCCAGGCGCAGCCGGCGAGCGGGGGGGCGAGAGATCGCGATGATGGTCACGCCTTCGATTGTGCAGGACGGGCAGGCGCGACGCGAATCGCGACCATCGCCGTCGGACGTCAGATCGTCGGGATCAGGATCTCCAGATGCAGGCGGCGAGCGGTCTCGCGCCATTCATCGCCGCCGCGCGCCTTGTCGAAGGCGGCGGCGGCCCGGCTGATGTCGGAGTCGCGCGGATTGAGCCGCCGCGCACGGCCGATCTCCAGGCGCGGGTCGCGTCCTGCCCGTGCCTGCGCCACGGCAAGCGAGTAGTGCAGGCGCCAACTGCTGGGATCTCGCTGGACCGCGCGATGCAGCGTCGCTATCGCCTCCCTCCGGCGGCCCTCGCGCATCGCGCACGCTGCGCTGAGCTCCAGAGGCTCGGGGCGGGCGGACAGGATGTTCGCGGCCTCACCCGCGAGCACAGCCACCTCGTTGCAGCGGCCCTGCACAAACGCGACCTTCGTCGACTCGAGCCGGTCCTGAGAGATGATCAGCCGCATCGGCACCAGCGCGGCGAGGCCGACGCAGAAGATCGCGATGACCGCGCGCGGGAGCATCCCGAGAAATCGCGTGGGCGCTGCGCGCCTGCGCCTGGCCGCGATCGCCGCTCCGCCGAGCGCGAAAACCCACAACGTCACGACCGGCATCTCCCAATGCCAGTCGAAGCCCGCTGCGACGGCCCACGCGACGATCGCCGCGAGGATCGTCGCGAAGAGCGCGCGATCTGCGCCGCGCGCGCGGCGCGCGACTCCCACGATGATCGTCACGAGCGCGGTGAGCAGCAGCAGCAGCCCGACGCTCCCGAGCTCGCCGCTGACCTCCGCGTACAGGGAGTGGGCGTCGACCACCTTCGAGCCGTTTGGCCGGTGCTGGTTCCAGGACACCTCGTAGGTGCCGGCGCCGGTCCCGTGCACGGGGTGGCGCTCGAACTCGTCGACGGCGACGGTCCACAGCGCGACTCGCCCGTTGTCGCTGATCATCGACAGCCGCTCGCGCCCCTCGCGGGCCGCGACAGCGTCGCTGCGGGCCTGGGATGTCCCTGACGAGACGAACGCCTTGTAGCGCCCAGGCGCATCGATTGCGACAGCGCCCAGGACGACCGCCAGCGTGAGCGCTACGGCTCCCGCCTGCAGCACCTGCCGTCGAACGGCCGCGGTCGGCCGCAACTGGGAGAGGATTTCGTCGACGTAGAGCAGCAGGGTGCGCAGCAGGGCTGCCGACACGGAGCAGATCGCGACCACGGTCGCCACGTGCTGGCCCTGCTCTTGCGCTGCGGCCGAGAGCGGGTTGGACGAGATGAGGGCGTCGGCGCCGTATGTGCTGGAGATGGCGATTGCCGTCGCCGGCACCACGGCAATCGCGCCGCTGAGCAGGGCGCGGGGATGGCCAACGGCCGCGAAGAGCACGACGCCCAGCGCGGCTGCGGCCAGGCTGCCCCGTGAGAGCGTCAGCAGCAGCGTCGACGCGAGCATCGGGATCGTCGCCGCGGCGAGAACCCGGACGACCCGCGGCTCGCGCTCGCTCGACGTTAGACCGAAGCAGATGATGATGCCGATCGCCGCGAGCAGCCCGAGGGCGTTCCAGTAGGTCACCGGGTAGCTCAGCCGAGTGTTGATCGACGCCTCGACGATCGGCCACACGTCCGGCAGCAGCCGTGTGATCAGCCCGGCTCCGCAGACGAGGACGCTGGCGATCGCGATACCGCCAACCATCCAGCGCAGGCGCCGCGGATGCATGGCAACCATCGCGCACAGCACGAACGCCAGGGTGTACAGGAGGGCGCGATCGAACTCGATGAGCGCGCGCGCCGGCGCCTGCGACCATCGGCTCGAGACGAGTGTCCAGACGGCGAAGAGCGCGAGGCCCGCCAACGCCAGCGCCACCCGGCGGTTGAACCCTTCGCCTGGAAGCGGGGCGATCAGCACCCGTCCAGCCAAGATCAGCAGCAGGACGGTGGCCGCTCCCGCCGTGGCGCCGACGAAGAAGCCGCCGGCGCGGTAGCCGAGGAGAACTGTCAGCGCACCCGGCACCAACGCGAGCACAATCGCGGCTGCTCGAGGGCCGAAGCTCGTCGGCAGCCCCTCGGGCTGGGCCTCCTCCGCGACGGCCATGGAGCTAGATCGACTGTGACCGGCTCGGCGATGGCGGCCGCTCAGGCTCCAGCACCTCGCGCAGCTTGCGCAGGCCGCTGTACAGACGCCCCTGCACCGTCGTCTCGGGCAGGCCGGTCACCGTGGCGATGTCCTGTAGCCGCAGGTCGGCGCCGTAGCGCAGGGCGAGGATCTCCCGTTCCGCCGGATCGAGCTGGTCGAGCGCCTGAGTGAGCTCGACCCGGTCGCGTACGTACGCGAACGCCTCCTCGTGTGAGTCCCCCACCGAGCCCGCGCTGCGTTCGAGAGCCGCACCCTCGGCGCGCGTTCTTCGCATGTGATCTCGCAGGCAGTTCAGCGCGATCGTGTAGATCCAGGTCTTCTCCGTGCCCTTGCGCGCGTTGAAGCGGCCGCGCGACTTCACGACGCGTTCGAAGGTGTCGCCGAGGAGATCCTCAGCGACCGTCGGATCGCCCACGCGGTAGGCGAGGAAGCCATACAGGGCCTGGGAATGCTCGGAGAACAGGCGTTCAAGATCGTGGCCGTGCACGCCGAGATCATGCACCATCGGGCAATCGGAAATGACCAAATGGGTCTGCGGCAGGAACATTTTCGCGATGCCGAGTTGAGTTTCGCCACCGACGTGCGTACTAGAAGGCATGGATCAATTCAGCGCTGACAATCTGCCACCGGACCTCGAAGAGGTCGGGAAGCGCATGAGCACGGAGCGGCCGATTGCCAGCGACCGCGCACTTCGCAACGTCATGACGCGCGCTCAGGGCGCTCTTCGGACGCGCAAGTCTTCGCTGCTCTGGCGCTCCAGCGCCCCGCGCACGCCGAGGAAGACCATCGGGCTCAGCCTCGCGGCGCTCGTCGCGACGGTTGGTATCGCCGGGGCGGCGAACGCGATCAGCCTCCCGATCGTGGGCAACCTCGAGATCCCGCTCGTGGGCAACTCAATCAACCTGGACATCCTCCAGCAGAACGCGGCAGTGACTCAGTACGCGGACTGCCCGCTCGGCGTGGTCCGCGTCGTGGTCAACAGCCAGCTCGTGAACGTCTGCGTCGTGGTCCTCCCGGTCGCCAACGCGACCTGCCCGCCCGCAGCACCGCTGAGGGTGAACATCAGCCTTGCGCCGCTGGTGACGGCGTGCGTCAGGAGTCTCCCGTAACGAACCGAGCCTGAGGCTTCCCGGCTCCTCGGGAAGCGCGGGAAGCGCGAACAGCATCAGGAAAGCGCCCCGATCGGGGCGCTTTTCTGTTCTCCAAGGGATCGGTGGGTGGTCAGGCACCTGCGCCGTCGGGGGGCGTCCGCGGTCATCTGCCCGCCGTCCGCTCCACGGCGCGCAGGGCGATGTCGCCGCGCAGCTGGCTGCCGGCGAAGTCGATCGCGCGCGCTGCGGCGTAGGCGGCGTCGCGGGCGGCGGCCGGCGTGGCGCCGAGCGCGGTGACGTTCAGCACGCGGCCCCCGGCGGTGACGATCTCGCCGTCGCCCATGCGGCGCGCGGTCCCGGCGTGCGTGACCTCGATGCCGTCGCGCGCGGCGTCGGCGAGGCCCGAGATGACGTCGCCGGTCCGCGGGGAGGCGGGATAGCCGGCGCTGGCCAGGACGAGCGTCACCGCCCAACCGTCGTCGAACTCGAGCTCGATTCCCGCCAGGCCGCCGCCGCCGGGGCGCGCCGCGGCGGACAGCAGCTCGTAGGCGTCCGAGCGCAGCCGCGGCAGGACGGCCTGCGTCTCGGGATCGCCGAAGCGGACGTTGTACTCGAGCACCCAGGGGCCCGAGGCCGTGAGCATGATCCCCGCGTAGAGGACGCCGTGGAAGGGGGTGCCGCGCTCGCGCAGCAGGTCGACGATCGGCTGGTGCACGAGCGCCGAGAACTCCGCGATCCGCTCGGCGTCGACGCCCGGCACGGGCGAGTAGGAGCCCATCCCGCCGGTGTTCGGCCCCTCGTCGCCGTCGAAGATCCGCTTGTAGTCCTGGGCCGGCGCCATCGGCACCGCCCGCACGCCGTCGCAGAGCGCCAGCAGCGAGAGCTCCTCGCCGACGAGGCACTGCTCGACGACGACACGTCCCGGCCCGAAACGGCGGGCGACGAGGAACTCCTCGAGCGTCGAGCGGGCCTCGGCTTCGTCGGCAGCGATGACGACGCCCTTGCCCGCCGCGAGACCGTCGAACTTCAGGACGACCGGGTAGCGCTCGATCGCGGCCACCCCGGCCGCGACGTCGTCGACGGCGCTCCACGCCGCGGTCGGCACGCCGGCCGCCTGCATGACCTCCTTGGCGAACTCCTTGGAGCCCTCGAGCTGGGCGGCGGCCGCGCTCGGGCCGAACGCCGCGATGTCGCGCGCGGCGAGCTCGTCGGCGAGGCCGGCCACGAGCGGCGCCTCGGGCCCGATCACGACGAGGTCGCAGCCTTCGGACTCGGCGGCGCCGGCCAGACCGGCGACGTCGTCGACGGCGATCGGCAGCAGCCGCGCGTCCTCACCGATGCCCGGGTTGCCGGGCGCGCAGAGCAGCTCGGGAGCGCAGGCCGAGCGCTGCAGCGCACGCACGAGCGCATGCTCGCGGCCGCCCGCGCCGACGACGAGAACCTTGGGGGCCATCAGACGAACACCACCCGCAGCCCGTCGAGTACGCGGTCCATCAAACCGAAGTCATCGATGTCCTGCGTGAAGACGGGAATGTCGTGCGCGAGCGCCGTCGCGGCGATCGCCGCGTCGAACTGGCGCACCCGGCCCCCCGCGCCCCGCACGGCCTGCGCCACGGTCGCGTACGCATCGGCGCAGCGGTCATCGAACGGCAACGGATCGAAGCGGCGTGCCAACGCGAGCGTCTCCTGCCTGCGCAGTCGCGCCTGCGCAGTGCTCGCCAGCTCCACGCCCGTGGTCAGCTCGGCGAGGGTGATCGCCGACACGGCCCCCAGCCCCGGCGCCTCGCGCGGCGGCCTTGGGCGCTCGAACGCGACGAAGAACGACGTGTCGAGCAGGCCTCGCGGATGCTCGCTCACGCGATGTCGTCGGTGGTTCCGCGCAGGACGGCGTCGAGATCGGTGCGCAACTCTCGATCCGCCGCGGCTCCGTCGGCCAGCGCGCGCAGCACCGCGTCGCCCGGGATCCATCGCGCCCGCTCCACGTGGGGCACGACGTCCGCGATCGGGCGACCGTTGCTCGTGAGGACGATTCGCTCTCCGGCCTCCACGGACGCGATGACGTCAGCCGTCTGGTTGCGAAGCTCGCGAATCGAAACCGAGCGCATGTGCGACAGCGTAGCACTTGACTTCGCCGCGTCGCAACGGCCGATTGGGAACACGACCGTCGCGCCACGAACGATCGTCAGACGACGTCGCGGATCTGTCGGATGCTGACGCGGCTGTGACCGCGGCTGCTCAGATCGCCGCGATGAAGTCGTCGATCGGGATCGCCGGCAGCGTCTCGTAGTGCGACGTCCCGCGCGAGCCCAGCTCCAGCGACACCCGCGCCATCGTCAGCTCGTCCGGCGCCTCGACGATCGAGACGAAGTCGAAGCGGCCGAGGGTGCTCCACTGGGCCTTGACGCTTGCGCCCAGCTGCTCGACCTCGCGGTTGACCTCCTTGATCCGCTGCGGGTTGTTCTTGACCGTCTGCACGCCGTCGGGGGTCAAGATCGAAAGCATGAGGTACGTGGGCATGAGCGCCTCCATCGAACAGCGATCGCGGGCTTGTCTGTCCGGTTGTATCCCAGATCGCCGGCAAGCGCGCGAAAACCCGGCGCGATCCGGTACCGTCGGGCCCGCGATGCAACGGATTGCGACCACCGCCGCGGTGCTCCTGGCCGCCCTCCTCCTGGGCGCCCCGAGCGCGAGCGCCGCGACGCTGGCGACCGACACGCGCTGCTATCAGGAGACGCAGGAGGTCATCGTCAACGGCACCGGCTTCCTGCCCTCGAGCGTCGTCACGGTCATGCGTGGCGACGAGATCCTCGGCAGCACCCAGACCGACGCCAACGGGGCGTTTCGCAACAAGTTCGACACGCCCGAGTTGCCCGAGGACGTGCGCGAGCGTCTGTACAGGATCAGCGCGACCGACATCACGAACACGGCCCAGACGAGCTACCGCGCGACGCGGATCTTCGCGAGCTTCCGCCCGCGCACCGGCAACCCGTCGACGCTGAAGGTGCGCTTCTCGGTGTTCGGCTTCGGCCTCGTCCGCAAGCGCGCCCCGGTCTACCTGCACTACGTCCGCCCCGGCGGCAAGGCCGCCCGCACGCTCAAGCTCGGCACGGCGACCGGCGTCTGCGGCGCGATCACGCAGACCAGGCAGCGCCGTCTCTTCCCCTTCGAGGCATCGCGGGGCACCTGGATCCTGCAGTTCGACACCCGCGCGAAGTACGCGCGGGCCACGTTCAAGCGCCGCACCCCATGGGTCCGCAAGCCCGTCGAGATCTTCTCCCGCACCCGCTGATCCTGGAGCCCGAGCGGGCATAGACTCCCCCCGGTGCACGGGACGGGGAGTCTGGTGGGACGCGAACGTGAGCTCGCGGAGCTGCGTCAGGGCCTGGAGGGCGCGCTCGCCGGCCGCGGCCGCCTGTTCATGGTCGCCGGCGATCCCGGCGTCGGCAAGACCGCGCTCGCCGACGCGATCGGCGCCGAGGCCGTCGCCGCCGGCGCGACCGTCCTGTGGGGCCGCGCCTGGGGCGCCGGCGGCGCCCCCTCCTACTGGCCGTGGCTGCGGATCCTGCGCCGACTCGCCTCCGAACGGGACATCACCGACGCGCTCGCCGCGCTCGGCCCCGAGGCGACCGGTCGCCTGACGCGGCTGATCCCGGCGCTCGCGCGTGCGCCAGAGGACCTCCCCGGGGCCGGCACCGGCGCGAGCGCGAGCGCGAGCGCCGGCCCCCCGGCCGAATCCGACGCCGCCCGCTTCCAGCTGTTCGACGCGATCACCTCGTTGCTGCGCGCCGCCGCCGGCCAGGGCCCGCTCGTCCTCGTGCTCGACGACCTGCACGGCGCCGACCACCCCTCGCTCCTGCTGCTCGGCTTCCTCGCCGTGCACGTGCGCGACTCGCCGATCCTCGTCGTCGGCACGTACCGCGAGGCCGAGGCGCGCCTCGACGGGCAGCTCGCCGCCCTGCTCGGCGACATCATCCGCCACGGCCAGCGCCTGCCCCTGCGCGGCCTGCGTGAGGCCGACGTCGCCGCGGTCGTAGAGCGCGTCGCGGGCCGCCCCGCGCCCGACCGCGTGGTGCGCGCGATCCACGAGGCGACGGAGGGAAACCCGTTCTTCGTCGACGAGGTCGTGCGCCTGCTGAGCGCCGAGGGCCGCCTCGACGATGCCACGCAGGTCGCCGGCGTGCGTATCCCCGACGGCGTGCGCGAGACGATCCGCCACCGCCTCGAGCCGCTACCCGAGTCGACCCGCGACCTGCTCTGCACCGCAGCGGTGATCGGCCGCGAGTTTCGCCTCGACACGCTGCAGCGCGTCAGCGGCGCCGACGCCGGCACACTCGACGCCGCCCTCGGCACCGCGGTCGACAGCGGCGTGCTCGTCGAGCGCGCCGCCGCGCTCGGCGCCTACAGATTCTCCCACGGCCTCATCCGTGACACGCTCTACGACGACCTCGGCCCGCAGCGCCGCGGCGTGCTGCACCGCGCCGTCGGCCGTGCGCTGGAGGAGCTCTACGGCGCCGACCCCGAGCCGCACGTCGCCGAGCTCGCGCACCACTTCTTCGTCGCTGCCACGACCGGTGAGCTGGAGAAGGCGAGCGACTACTCCGTGCGCGCCGGCGAGCAGGCAATGGGGCTCGTCGCCTACGAGGAGGCGTCGGCGCACTTCGAGCGCGCGCTGCAGGCCTACGCGCTGCAGGACCACGCCGATATCGCGCGCCGCTGCGAGCTGCTGCTCGTGCTCGGCACCGCCCAGTCGCGCTCCGGCGAGTCGCGCGCCGCGCGCGAAACCTTCCTGCGCGCTGCCGGCCTCGCCCGCCGCAGCGGCTCAGCCGAGCGCCTCGCGCACGCCGCGCTCGGCTACGGCGCCGGCCTCGGCGGCTTCGAGTTCGGCCGCGTCGACGACGATCTCGTCGCGCTGCTCGAGGAGGCGCGCGCGGCGCTCGGCGGCGAGGACGGGCCGCTGCACGCGCGCGTGCTGGGCCGCATGGCGACCGAGCTGTACTTCTCCGACCGGCTGGAGGAGCGCGTCGCGCTCGCCGCCGAATCCGTGGCGATGGCGCGTCGCGTCGGCGACCGCGCGACGCTCGCTTCGACGCTCAGCGCGCGCTTCCTCACGCTGCTCGGCCCGGACGACTCCGACGAGCGCCTGCAGATCGCGGCCGACGTCATCGTCCTGGGCGAGGAGGTGCGCGATCGCGAGCTCGTGCTGCGCGGGCACGTCTGGCGGGTCCTGTCGCTGATGGAGCTCGGCGACTGGGTCGGCGCCGAGATCGAGCTCGCCGTCCACGCCCGGCTGTCGGACGAGCTGCGCGACCCGCTGCACCTCTGGTACGTGCCGCTGTTCGCCGCCTCGCGGGCGCTGCTGCAGGGCCGGCTGCGCGAGGCCGAGCGCTTCGCCGCCGAGGCGTTCGCCGTCGGCCGCGGGCCGCAGGCGCAGAACGCCGCGCAGCTCTATGCCGTCCAGCTCTTCGCGCTGCGCGCGGAGCAGGGGCGGCTGCAGGAGGTCGAGCAGTCGCTGAAGGAGTTCGGCCGGCGCTATCCCGCCGCGCCCGTGTGGCGCGCCGCCGCGGCGTTCGCGCTCGCGGTGCTCGGCCGCCTCGACGAGGCGCGGCGCGCGTTCCGGGCGCTGACGGCGAGCGGCGCGGGCGTCGCCGAGATCCCGCGCGACAGCGAGTGGCTGGCGACGGTCGCGCTGCTCGTGCGCACGGGCGCGCGGCTCGGCGACTCGCGGCGCACGGCGGCGCTCGGCGTGCTGCTCGAGCCCTACGTCGACCGCGCCGTCATCGCCGGACGCGGCGCGATCTGCCTCGGCCCCGTGTCGCGCTTCGCGGGCCTGGCGGCCGCGGCGGGCGGCCGGCGCTCGGATGCGCTCCGCTACCTGGAGCAGGCGCTGGCGATCGCGCGCCGCTGGGGGGCCGAGCCGATGATCGCCGGCGTCCAGCTCGAGCTCGCCGACGTGCTGTGCGCCGCGGTCGCCGGCACCGCGTCGGCGGCCCCCGACCACGCGCGGGCGCAGGAGCTGCGCGCCGACGGCCTGGCGATCGCGCGGCGCCTGGAGCTCGGCGGCCTGCTGGCGCACCACGGGTCGGACGGCGAGTGCGAGCGCGAGGCGAACGACGCGGACGGGGCGCGCCGCGCCGGCCTCGCCGCGGAGGCAGCCGCCGGGTCGGCGCTGGCGCCGACGGCGTTCTATCGCCGCGGCGACATCTGGACGATCGGCCGGCCCGGTCGCGAGATCCAGCTGCGCGATGCCAAGGGCCTGGCGCACGTCGCGCGCCTGCTCGGCGCGCCGCACGTCGAGTTTCATGCCCTCGATCTCGTCGGCGGGGCGACCGCCGAGCGGGGCCGGGAGGCGGCGGCGGTCGCCGTCGGCGCGGGCCTCGAGGTGCGCGCGCGGGGCGAGAGCGACGCGGGCCCCGCCTTGGACAACCAGGCGAAGGCGGCCTACCGCGCGCGGGTCGGCGAGCTGCAGCAGGAGATCGGCGAGGCCGAGTCCTTCAACGACCCCGAGCGCGCCGAGCGCGCGCGCGAGGAGCTGGCGTTCGTCGCGCGCGAGCTGGCCGGCGCCGTCGGGCTGCACGGCCGCGATCGCAAGACCGGCTCGGACGCGGAGCGCGCCCGGGTGAACGTCACGCGCGCGATCCGCACGGCGCTCAGGCGCGTCGGCGAGCATGACGCGGCGCTCGGCCGCCGGCTCGGCGCGGAGATCCGCACGGGGACGTTCTGTGTCTACGAGCCGGCGCCGGGCGAGCAGCCGGCGTGGGACCTGACCGGGCCGGGATAGAACATCGATCAGCGCGCAGCGCTGGTCGCGCACCGGCTGGCGGCTAGCCGCTGCAAGGCTGAGTGGCGCCTTCCGCGGTCTCAGCCCGCGCAGGGCGCCACTCGCCGAAGACCCCGCGAGCCGCGGCAGGCGTCACACCGCCACGTCGTGCGCTGAGGCGACGGTCTTGGTCAGCACGAGCCGGCCGTCGGCGGCGTCGACGGCGATGACGTCGCCCTCGACGAACTCACCCTCCAGCAGCGCCAGCGCGAGCTTGTCGACGAGCCGCTTCTGGATGACGCGCTTCAGCGGCCGGGCGCCGTAGACCGGGTCGTAGCCGAGGTCGCCGAGCAGCTCGCGCGCGGCGTCGGTCAGCACGATCTCGATCCCGCGGTCGGCGAGGCGGTTGATCACGAGCTGCGTCTGCAGCGTGACGATCTGGCCGATCTGCGAACGTGTCAGCGAGTCGAACTCGACGATGTCGTCAAGGCGGTTGATGAACTCGGGGCGGAAGTGCAGCTCGGCGCCCTCCCGGCCGCCCGGAATGTTCGAGGTCATGATCAGCACGACGTTCTTGAAGCTCACCGTGCGGCCCTTGCCGTCGGTCAGGCGACCGTCGTCCATGACCTGCAGCAGCGCGTTGAACACGTCGGGGTGCGCCTTCT